>Ga0316204_10001204_pt1 | contig 74925 bp, 60 predicted proteins | sample 6monrhotite_MG_2_FD_205661 | JGI IMG/M metagenome (GOLD analysis project Ga0316204, IMG submission 205661) | Microbial mat bacterial communities from mineral coupon in-situ incubated in ocean water Damariscotta River, Maine, United States -... | ecosystem: Environmental > Aquatic > Marine >...
CAGCGTTTGACCATAGCACGTTTGAATCTACAAAAGTGGTCATCATAGGTCAGGATCCGTATCATGGACCTAATCAGGCAAATGGACTTTGTTTCTCTGTGCGAGATGGCATTAAACACCCTCCTTCTTTGATCAATATATTTAAAGAGATAGAACAGGATGTAGGAATACCCTATCCTCAAAGTGGAAACCTGGAGCGTTGGGCCGACCAGGGCATTTTGCTTTTAAACGCAACCTTAACCGTGCGGGCGCATAGCGCCGGAAGTCATCAAAAGAAAGGATGGGAAGTTTTTACAGATACCGTAATTAAAAATCTTTCAACCCAAAAAAGTGGGCTTATTTTTTTGCTCTGGGGAGGATTTGCTCAGAAGAAAAGAAGCTTGATAGATGAAACAAAACATCACATAGTTACTTCGGGGCATCCTTCACCATTGAGTGCCAATAGGGGGCTGTGGTTTGGTAATAAACATTTTAGTAAAACCAATCAGTTGTTACAGGAAAGAGGCCAACAGCCTATATGTTGGTAAGAATTTCAGCAGGGTTTACAGTATTGTCTATTAACTTTAATTGAAGTAATGTATTCTGTACATTTTCAACTAGTTGTGTGTCAATATTTTCTTGACTCCATTGCGTAATTGCCAGCCAGGTTTGAATGTCTTCTAATTGTTGCTCGTATCGGTTACTCAGCGTCCGGTCTATGCTCGGAATTTGCTTAAATTCTGAAGTATACCTATTTATGATCTCTAGCACATGTCCTACAACTGCAGGTTCTTTCTGAAGACATTTCTGTGAAGCTGCAATCACAAAACAGGGCCAGGGGGTAGGGCAGTCGTCTATTCTTCTAAAGACCCCGCTGGTCACTAACGGTTTGGTGGTAAAATGTTCCCACATAAAGTAATCTGCTTTCTCATTTTCTAAGGCAACTATAGCGCCGGTCAGATCATTGACTATTTCGAATTGGAGTTCATTGGTATTCCAACCTTGATTTTGTGCTTGAACATAGGCCATTAAATGACTGCCACTCCCATAACGGCTAATAGCTGCCTTTTTGTCTTTGATATCCGCAAGGGTATGATAGGAACTTTTAGCCGCCACATGTATCCCCCAGAGTAATGGAGAGGCTATATATCCCTGGATAATACGGGCCGGGTTGCCCTCAATGATACTTTTAATAATTCCTTCGGTTAGAATAATGGCAAGGTCCGCCTCATCGTCTTTGAGTAACTGACACATTTTGCCGGTTCCTTCAGGGACATCTGTCCATTCCAGATTAATTCCACGATCCTCAAAAGCGCCTTCCTCAATGGCCATATGCCAGGGGAGGTTAAAATGCTCCGGAACACCAATAACTCTGATTGTCTTCAAAGAGTAGAAATTTTATCCAAAGTCCATAGAATTAAATTATCTACTGCCTTTGCTGGGTTTTGTGAAAAATTCATGGTACTTCTATTAGCAATAATACTGTTCATAGAGATTGCTCTGTGCCCTAATAGAAGAGCCAATCCGTAAATCGCAGAAGTTTCCATCTCCAGGTTCGTAATGCGATGGCCTTCGTAGTTAAAAGAAGCCAGGATATCATTCAAATGCTCATTTTCAGGAACTAATCGCAAACTTCTGCCTTGCGGTCCATAAAACCCTACATTACTGCCGGTAAACCCAGGAATAATGCTGGTTTCCATAAAATGATTAAAAATTGAAGGGTCACTTTTTACGATATAGGGTAAAGATTTCGCCTTTGGCCAGGCGGCATGTTTTACAAATGCTTTTTCCATTTCCAGATCCCGAATTCCTTCACTTCGGTAATAGTGCAACACACTATCGAAGCCAATGGCATATTCACTGGCAACGAACGAGTCTAAAGGAATGTCTGCTTGGATGGCCCCTGAGGTCCCAATTCTAATTATATCGAGACTTTTTTTTGTTTCCTTAATGGTTCTTGTTTTAAAATCGATATTGACTAGTGCATCTAGTTCATTTAAAACAATGTCTATATTATCAGTACCTATTCCCGTAGAAATAACACTAATGCGTTTATTACGATACGTCCCGGTATGGGTGATAAACTCCCGTTTGCTTTTCGTTATTTCTATTGTATCGAAGTGTTTTGAAACCCTGGATACCCTGTTTTGATCTCCTACTAAGATCACCGTGTGGGCGAGGTCTTCAGGAAGTAAATTAATGTGATAGATGCTGCTATCCTCATTGAGGATTAATTCGGAAGCCCCTATTTGCATTCTAAAGTTTTAGTATTCTGTCGGATTCGTTGTTATAAAGGAAGGAGTATTTCAAAGCGCCGCCAAGATAGGCATCATTATCCCGAATTTGTGAATAGAAACTTGTTTTTCCATCTAAAATATCTTTCCCTTTCTTGGAAAGACGTACCGGATTAAAGCCAGTGAAAAGTGGTTTTAAATTAGATAAGATACGGTCGTACTGTGTATCACCATAGCCATAAAACCCTTGATTATTTAAAACTGTTTGTACCAGCTGCTTTTTATTTTTAGGTTTCTTTTCTACAGCAAGGCTTAATACCCTATTCTCAATTTCATTCAAACCATTTTTAATAGAAGGAAAACGTTTTAGGTGTACTTTGATGGCATCTGATAGGTAATCAAAACGAGAGTGATCAAAATCGGCCATATTTTCTAGTCGAATAGGATTGTCGCTACAATAGAGCTGCCATACATAATCGGCAAATTCTATATCGTCTTGCTTAAGACGAACTCGTTTCTTGTACAATGATTGTATCTGCTCATTATCCAATTCATTAAGACCATATAAGGTATCGGAACTATCTTCATTGCCACTACAGACTAGAGAAATTTGGGCATGTCTTCTATGCGTTTTAAGCCAGCTAATGACGGCAATCATGTTTATCTGACAAAACAAATCGTATTCGAACCAAAGAACAATTTCATCTTGTTGCTTATGATTACATAAAGAACGATACTCTTTTAGCGTCTTTTCTATAAACCAGGATTTACTAACATTGTAATTTTTGTGTAGAAATTCAAAACGAGTTTTCCAGAAAGATTCACTGCCAACATTCGATTCCGTTTTGCCTTCGCAAAGCATCTCTCTCCATGTAATAATGTCCCCTTTGTATTGAAGTGTGTTTAACCTTTGGGTAAAGATATCTCCGTTGGTGATATGCAATTGCGAGCTCATGCCAAGAAATATTATTAGGTTAGTAACTACTAAATGTAACATTTAATCGATAAAAAATGAAATAATTAACAGAAATGTGAATAACTCAAACTATAAGGAAAGATTTTTAATAAGGAATAAAGGGTTTAGCCACCCACTCGCTTTGTCTTAAATCCTTTCTCTTGCAGGTATTTCATAATCTTATCCCGATAATCACCTTGTATCATGATCACCTCGTTTTTAAAAGTGCCACCTACACTTAAAAGGGTCTTTAATTCTTTGGTCAGGATCTTAAAATCTTTTTCTGCGCCATTATACCCTTCTATAATGGTAATTGGTTTTCCTTTTCTCTTCTCGTACTTGCAAAGTATAGGAGCTTCTTGCAACCACACCGTAGATTTGGCTTTTTCTTCTTCCTTGAGCTCGGAAGGGGTATGGTCGGGGAATAAATTTTTGAGTTGGTCCTGAAGATCCATTGATGTAGTATTAAAAAGATACGAATCGTTATTTTTTTATTAGCCCCAGCTCTATTAATCGCTCATTCAAAAATTCCCCGGCTGTGATATCGGAAAAACCTTTAGGGTGATCTTTGTCTATGCAATTTTCCAAACAAGTAAGGGGCATTTCACTAATTGGGTGCATAAAGAACGGAATAGAGTAACGCGACTTACCCCATAATTCTCTCGGCGGATTTACTACTTGATGAATAGTGGACTTAAGTTTATTGTTAGATAACCTGGAAAGCATATCCCCAACGTTAATCATTAATTGATCTTTTGTAGCGATGGCATCTATCCATTCCCCTTTATGGTTCTTTACTTGCAGCCCTTTCCCGTGAGCGCCCATTAATAGGGTGATTAAGTTTATATCACCATGTGCGGCGGCTCTAATGGCATTTTTGGGCTCTTCCGTAATTGGAGGATAATGGATAGGTCGCAGAATAGAATTGCCATTTTTAATATACGCATCAAAATAGGTCTCTTCCAGCCCTAAATGCAGCGCCAGGGCTCTTAAAACATACTGAGCTGTTTTTTCGAGCATTTTATAGGTTTCTTTTCCTACCTCATTAAAATCGGGAAGTTCTGCTACGGTCACATTTTCCGGATATACCGATTTAAGTCGCTCATTATTTTCAACATACTGTCCAAAATGCCAAAATTCCTTTAGATCTCCTTCTTTCCGTCCCTTGGCATGTTCTTTCCCAAATGAAGTATAGCCACGCTGACCGCCAATACCTTCAATTTCATACCCATCTTTTGTTTCCTGAGGAAGGTCAAAAAACTTTTTAATTTCAGCGTATAAGGATTCGATAAGCGTTTCGGATAAAAAGTGTCCACTTAAAGCAACAAAACCAATTTCTTCAAAAGCATTGCCTATGTCTTGTACAAATTTTTCTTTTTTCTCCGTATCTCCTGATATATAATCGCGCAAGTCAACACTTGGAATGGTGCTCATAATGGTGGAATTAAATTTTACATTCAAAGTTACTAAATAATACCAGTAAAAAAGGTCAGTAATTACGGTGAATTCTTCGCTTCAATTTTGCTACATTTACCAAGTTTTTATTGAACACTAGCCTTATTACAATGCAATACCAACACCACGGAATATCAGAGGACCTTCTCATAGAATTATACAAGGCGATGCTTAAGCCTCGGATGATAGAGGAGAAAATGTTGATTTTACTTCGACAGGGGAAAATATCCAAATGGTTCAGTGGCATAGGGCAAGAGGCTATTGCCGCCGGAGTAACCATGGCGTTAGATAAGGAAGAATACATACTTCCTATGCACCGGAACCTGGGAGTGTTCACAAACAGAAACGTACCATTACATAGACTCTTTGGGCAATGGCAGGGAAAGGCTTCCGGATTCACAAAAGGACGAGATCGCAGTTTTCACTTTGGTACGCAAGAATATAAAATCATTGGGATGATTTCTCACTTGGGCCCTCAGTTAGGGGTTGCCGATGGGATTGCTTTGGCCGATCTAATGCAAAAAAACAAAAGAGTAACCGCTGTTTTTACAGGCGAGGGTGCTACCAGTGAAGGTGATTTTCATGAAGCCTTAAATATTGCCGCAGTCTGGGACTTGCCGGTGCTGTTTTGTGTAGAGAATAATGGGTATGGATTATCAACTCCTATTAATGAACAGTTTCGGTGTAAGCATATTGCAGATAAGGGCAAAGGGTACGGAATGGAATCGTATATCATTGATGGCAATAATATTTTGGAAGTGTATTCGAAAGTAAGTGCACTTTGCAAAAGTATGCGCCAAAGACCAAGACCGGTTCTATTGGAATTTAAAACATTCCGAATGCGAGGACATGAGGAAGCCAGTGGTACAAAATATGTTCCTCAAGAATTGTTGGAAGAATGGGCGGCCAAAGATCCATTGGAAAACTATCTGGAATATTTGCACGCCAATGATATTCTATCCGAAGAACAGGAAGTGATTATTAAAAAGGAATTTATACATGAAATTGATGATAATTTAAAAACAGCTTTTGCTGAGGAAAGTATTCAAAGTAATATAAGTATTGAATTAAATGATGTGTATCAAGACTTTGTATACGAAGAAGTTAAACCCTCGGATAGTGTAAAAAATATTCGCTTGGTAGATGCCATTTCGGAAGGACTTAAACACAGCATGGAAAAGCACGATAATTTAGTAATCCTTGGTCAGGATATTGCGGATTATGGAGGTGTTTTTAAGATTACGGAAGGCTTTGTGGAAGCTTTTGGAAAGGAGCGTGTGCGGAATACACCCATATGCGAATCTGCCGTAGTATCAGCGGCAATGGGGTTGTCTATTAACAAGATGAAAGTAGTAATGGAAATGCAGTTCGCCGATTTTGCTACTAGCGGTTTTAATCCCATTGTAAATTATCTTGCAAAAGTACATTACAGATGGAATGAAAACGCTGATGTGGTAGTACGAATGCCTTGTGGAGGTGGAGTAGGGGCCGGACCATTTCATTCTCAGACCAATGAAGCGTGGTTTACTAAGACACCGGGCTTAAAAGTAGTCTATCCCGCCTTTCCATATGACGCTAAAGGTTTGCTGGCAACGGCAATCAACGATCCCAATCCTGTACTGTTTTTTGAACATAAAGGATTATATAGAAGCCTTTATCAGGATGTTCCGGAAGGATATTATACACTCCCGTTTGGGCAGGCCCAACTACTCAAAGAAGGGGAACAGGTTACCATAGTTTCCTATGGTTCAGGAGTACATTGGGCGTTGGAAACGTTGGAAGAATTCCAGGATATAAGTGCCGATCTTATAGACTTACAAACACTTCAACCCTTAGATATAGAAACAGTATATACTTCTGTTCAGAAAACAGGGAAACTAATTATACTGCAAGAAGACAGTCTTTTTGGGGGCATCGCGAGCGATATTGCCGCGATGGTCATGGAAAACTGTTTTGAGTATTTAGACGCTCCTGTTCGTCGGGTAGGTAGTTTGGAAACACCTGTCCCATTTGCAAAAGCATTGGAGAAAGAATACTTGCCAAAAGAAAGATTCAGAAATACCTTAACGGAACTACTTAACTATTAGTTTTTGGAAATATGATATAACCTTTTAACTCTATTGCGTATAAAAAATATAAGCAAAATTAATAGGGGGTGATCAAAGGCTAAAGATTCATAAATATCGTATATAGTCAATAATGTTAATTTATAATATGAAACACAAAATTATTTTAATGATAGCCATGGGTTTGCTAATAGCTTCTTGTGGTACGACCAAGGTTGTTCAGGACCAACGTAATTTAATTAGCGGCACCTGGACACTTAATGATGTGAGTTACGAGAACAATGAAGGACTTTTCAAATCGGTTGTCTTCAACGACGCGGATGCTATTTGTTTTGAAGATAGCAATTGGTTTTTTAGAGACAATAATAGTACAGGGAGGTATACCCTTAAAGACGGAACCTTATGTGCAGGGGGAGATCGGTTTATTCGCTGGTCAGTTATAGATAGTCCTCAGAACTACAATAGTACGTTGCAATTCAAATTCATTGATGAGAACAGAAAAGATATTTCAGGAGGTATAGGGTATAGGCTTACAATTGCGACATTGACACCCACAGAAATGATATTAAAATCTAACGTTACGGTAGACGGCAAACCTATTGCTGTTGTTTACCAATTCACTAAAAATTAAGAAGATGAAAAAAATTATTGTTATATCGGTAGCTTTTGTTTTAATAGGTTCCCTTAGCATAAGTTGTAATGCCATTAAAAATGCCAACAACACACAAAAAGGCGCCGTTATCGGGGCTTCTGGTGGCGCCGTAATTGGCGGAGTTATAGGTAATAACGTCGGCAAAGGTAATACCGTGTTAGGAGCTATTATTGGCGGTGTAGTTGGTGGGGCTGCAGGTGGTTATATAGGCAACAGAATGGATAAACAGGCAGAACGTATCGAGGAAGAAATTCCAGGAGCAGAGGTTACAAGGGTAGGTGAAGGCATAAATGTTACTTTTAATGAAGGTGCAGGCGTTTACTTTGATACTAATAAATCCAATATTAAAGGGACTTCCGTTGAGACTCTAGACAAACTAGCTGCTATTTTTGAAGAATATCCAGGATCGGTAATCCTGGTTGAAGGACATACAGATAGTGCAGGAGCTGAAGATTACAATATGAATCTATCAAAACAACGTGCAGAATCCGTAACTAATTATTTAATTGCTCAAGGTTTAAATGCCAATCGGTTTACCACAAAATGGTATGGGGAATTGCAGCCAAAAGCAGATAATGCTACCTCTGATGGTAAAGCTAAGAATCGCAGAGTAGAATTGGGAATAATTGCCAGTGATGCTTTGAAGCAGGAAGCAATGGACAAAACCAAGGGATAACGTCAGAACACATAAGATATAAGCCAGACTAGCTGTACGATGTTTTTGGTGCAGGAATCTGTATCTTTCTCTGGTGAATTTATATGATGTTATTATTGTAGGAGGTGGATTGGCCGGACTCACGGCAGCTATTCATTTACGAAGAAAAAACTACCATGTCCTGGTCATAGAAAAAGAACCGTATCCTCATCATAAGGTATGCGGCGAATATCTGTCTAATGAAGTACTTCCGTATCTTAATTCATTAGACGTACACCTGCCAACAACTATTTCGATAGATACCTTGGAATTTTCTTCTCAGAAAGGGTCTTTATTACGATTATCACTTCCGCTAGGGGGTGTAGGCATCAGCAGATATGCCTTAGATCATACCCTTTATGAAAAGGCTCTTGAGACTGGGGCTACGGTAATATTTGAAACGGTGAGTTCCGTCAACTTTAAATCGAGTGCGTTTACTGTGGAAACGGATAACAATATAAAGTATACCGCTACATTCGTACTAGGGGCGTATGGGAAAAGATCTAATCTTGATAAATTCTTTAAAAGACCCTTTTTTAGTGAAAAATCACCTTGGTTAGGAGTAAAAGCACATTATACCATTCCTGATTTCCCCGATAACGAAGTAGGCTTACACAACTTTGAAGGGGGCTATGCAGGTCTTTCAAAGACGGAAACCGGAGCTGTAAATTTTTGTTATCTAACGACGTATAAAAGTTTTCAGCAAGCTGGCAACATTAATAGTTTTAATGAAGCCGTGGTAGCTAAAAACCCTTTCTTACGGGCTTTTTTAGACGAGGCAACCCCTCTTTTTGATAGTCCACTAAGCATAGCCCAGATTTCTTTTGAGCCAAAGAAAAGCATTGAAGATCACATGCTTATGTGCGGAGATACGGCAGGTCTAATTCATCCCCTCTGTGGTAATGGTATGGCAATCGCAATTCATAGTGCTAAAATAGCCTCAGAAATGATCGATGATTATTTTCAAAACTCTAACATAACCAGGGAAGAACTAGAAATTAGATACCAGCAGAAATGGTCACAAGTTTTTCGAAATCGACTGCGAATGGGAAGATACCTTCAATCTTTATTAATGCGACCCTTGGTTGCAAATGCCTTGCTATCTACGGTAGCTAAATCACCACGGTTACTAAGCGAAATTGTAAAAAGAACCCATGGAAAGCTCATTGAGGGATTATGATATTTAAACATAGAAATACCGACATGGAATTAATGGATGATCCTAATTTGAAAATAGAGGCCATCCGAAAAATATTAAAAGATGTGGATAAGGCAAATGCCTTGTTAGGAGGCCATGGAATTACCCTAAGAGCCATACGCCAATTAGCAAAAGAATATCCTCAAGAGGCGTATACTATTGTAGATATGGGATGTGGGGACGGGAGTATGTTGCGGAAAGTAGCACTATATTGCAATCAACAAAGTATAAAAGTAAAATGTATAGGTGTAGACCTGAATGAAAATTCTATTCACTTAGCCAAGGAACAGTCCATTAATTTCCCGAATATAGAATATTTAAAACAGGATATTTTAGCGCTAGATTCAAGTAGCTTTCAATGTGATATTCTTCTTTGTACGTTAACAATGCACCATTTTTCAGATGAGCAGATCACCATATTTTTAAGAAAGTTTGCATCTCTGGCAACTATTGGGGTGGTTATAAATGATCTTGAGCGGAGCAAACTCGCGTATTTATTATTTAAAATGTTTAGTTTTTTTATGATGAAAACGAAAATTGCGAAGCATGATGGATTAATTTCGATCAAAAGTGGGTTTACTAAAAAAGATTTGGCTATTTTTTCTAATTCACTGACCAATATGGTGCATACTATCCGATGGAGGTGGGCATTTAGGTATGAATGGGTCATGAAACATCCCCAAAATAAAAATTAATGAATAATGTACATATAGTAGCGGTCACCAAAGAATTGCCCTCATACCGGCGGGAAACAAAGGAAATTCTTCCTTACGTGAATTTATGGTTGGGAGATCAAGAAGATCGTTTTAGAAGAAAGGTGCTGAAAATATTTGAAGGAGCAGGTGTAGATTGTCGGTATAGTATCATGGACGTTGAAGAAGTATTTACGGCTACATCTTTTGAGGAAAAGAATGCTATTTATGTCCGGGAAGTAAAAAAACTGGGAACTAATGTCCTTCGTAAAGCCCTGAACAAAAGCAACTGGTCTCCCGAAAGTTTGGACTACATTATTACAGTAAGTTGTACGGGTATTATGATACCCTCCTTAGATGCATACATCATTAATGAAGTAGATTTACGTCAAGATATCATTCGTTTGCCAGTAACAGAAATGGGGTGTGCTGCGGGGGTATCGGGTCTTATTTACGCCGCTAATTTTCTCAAGGCAAATCCTAACAAAAGAGCGGCAGTACTAGCTGTAGAAAGTCCCACGGCTACCTTCCAATTAAATGACTTTTCCATGGCCAATATGGTAAGTTCAGCCATTTTTGGAGACGGGGCAGCTTGCGTGTTACTATCGTCAGAAGAAGATACTTCCGGACCCAAAATTATTGGTGAAGCCATGTATCATTTTTCAGATGCAACACATCTAATGGGGTTCGATGTTTCCAACACAGGACTTAAGATGATCTTAGATCCTGCCGTGCCCGAAACCATAGCGAAACATTTCCCTCTGATTGTACATCCTTTTTTAAAAAATCATGGAAGCTCCATAGACCAGGTAGATCATCTTATCTTTCATCCGGGGGGGCGGAAAATTGTGCAAACGGTAGAGGAATTATTCGGGGAGTTGGGAAAGAATATAGATGACACCAGAGAAGTACTCAGAAAATATGGTAATATGAGTAGTGCTACTGTACTATATGTGTTAGAGCGTTTTATGGAAAAGAATATTCCCAAAAATCAACAAGGTCTTATACTCAGTTTTGGCCCGGGGTTTTCGGCGCAACGCGTTTTGATAGAATGGTAAGATTTGTTTAATAGATAGTTAGGTAACTAATAAAAAAATTATAGTTCAATGACTTTAAAAAAATGGGCCGTAATACTAGGAGGCAGTAAAGGGCTTGGACTGGCAACCGCTAAAAAGCTTGCCGAACATGGGTACTCCTTATTGATACTGCACCGAGACAGAAAAACGGACCTACCTGCCATCGAAAAAGAATTTGAATCTATCAGAACAAACATATCGGAGTTACACTCTTTTAATGCGGATGCAATTAACCCCGATAAACGCCAGGAATTGGTTCGGGAAATCCAGGATATTCTGGGCGAAGGAGAGCGTATTCATGTACTTGTGCATAGCATAGCTAAAGGAAACTTAAAGCCTATGTTACCTTCCTCAGGGAATATTTTGGGACATCAAGATTTTGCAATAACACTCAATGCAATGGCTTTAAGTCTATATGACTGGGTACAGGAAATTATAAAGGCCGGCATAAACGATAAGGACATGCGTATAGTTTCTTTTACGAGTGAAGGGAATACTAAAGCAATTTCAGGATATGGCGCTGTATCAGCCGCCAAAGCAACCCTTGAGGCTATTACCCGAAACATGGCGGTAGAATTAGCACCGTTGGGAATTAAAGTAAATTGCATACAAGCGGGAGTTACGGAAACGGACTCCTTTCGCGTAATTCCTAATAGCGAACAAATTAAAGAACACGCCCAAAAAAGAAACCCCTTTAACCGACTTACCACGCCTGAAGATGTGGCCAATGTGGTATATTTATTAAGTAGGGATGAAGCACGATGGATTACAGGTAGTATTATAAAAGTGGATGGTGGAGAAAGTTTGCGTTAGTTATGGATAAAGATCAAATTCTGAATACACTTCCGTATAGCAAACCGTTTCTGTTTGTAGACACGTTGCTAAACATCAATGAAAATGGAGTGGAAGGCACCTATACGTTTAAACAAGATTTACCATTTTACAGAGGACATTTTAAAGACATGCCGATTACCCCGGGGGTCATCCTAACAGAGTGCTGTGCGCAAATAGGACTCGTATGTCTCGGGATTTATTTAATGGCAGATGAGCTGCCTATGGAAGAAGAAAAATTCCAGATTGCCATGAGTAGTTCTGAAATGTCTTTTTTTAAGGCCGTGCTTCCTAATGAAGAAGTGCGCGTTCTTTCCGAAAAAGTATATTTCAGATTTTCCAAACTGAAATGTAAAGTGGCCATGTATAATTCAAAGAACGAAGTAGTCTGCCGTGGTGTCTTATCTGGAATGCTAAAAAGGGAGGAAACATGAAAACCAGGGTAGTAATAACCGGATTAGGCGTATGCGCTCCCAATGCTATTGATGTAGCTTCATTTTCTAAAGCACTCGATTCCCAGCAGAGTGGAATACGCTTTATGCACCAACTGCAAGAACTTAAGTTTGGGTGCCAGATTGCCGGGCAGCCATTGGTGCCACAAAATCATTTGGATGCCTATTTTACTGTGCTGCAACAACGAGGACTAAATGCGAGTGGATTAGTTTATGGTGTTATTGCCGGAATAGACGCATGGAAAGACGCAGGTTTAACAATGGCATCGGACAGTGTACCATACTGGGATAGTGGTGTTATTTTCGGAACAGGCATCCTTGGAGCAGATAAGTTCAGAGAGGCGATCTATATGATAGATCAAGGAAATACAAGACGTTTAGGCAGTACGTCTGTTATTCAAACAATGGCCAGCGGTATCAGTGCTTATTTGGGAGGTATTATAGGAAGTGGGAATCAGGTAACCACCAATTCTTCGGCTTGCACTACAGGTACAGAGGGGCTTATTATGGGTTATGACAGAATCGTCTCCGGTAAGGCAGAAAAGATGCTTGTGGGGAGTTGTAGTGATAGCGGGCCCTATATTTGGGGAGGATTTGATGCCATGAGGATACTTCCTAGAAAATATAATGATGAAGCTAAAAAAGGCAGTAGGCCCATGAGTGCTTCAGCTTCAGGATTTGTACCCGGGAGTGGGGCAGGGGCGCTAGTTTTAGAAAGCCTGGAAAGTGCGGTAAAACGAAATGCCCCCATTTATGCTGAGGTTCTTGGAGGAGCTATTAACAGCGGAGGCCAGCGATCGGAGGGTACTATGACTGCCCCTAATAATGTGGCTGTTCAGCGTTGTATTAAAGATGCCATTCAGAATAGTAACATACAAGCCCATGAAATAGATGCCATTAATGGCCATTTAACGGCTACAGCCAAAGACCCGGTAGAAATAGAAAACTGGTGTGCCGCCCTGGAAAGATATGGAGTTGATTTCCCGTATATCAACTCATTTAAAGGACTCATAGGACATTGTTTAGCAGCGGCAGGAAGCATTGAATGTGTGGGTACTGTTTTGCAACTTGCAGAAGGACGAATTTTTGGCAATATAAATTGTGATACGATCCATCCCGAAATTGAAAAAAATATTAGTGCAACACGTATTCCCACCAAAACACTAGACATTGCCCCAAATATTGTGGCAAAAGCCAGTTTTGGGTTTGGGGATGTAAATGCATGTGTTATTTTTGAACGCTATAACCCATAATTTCAGAATGAACGACGATCATTACCAAAGACTTAAACTAATTATAGAGCCCTATTTACCAGAAGATGTTTCGGTAGAAATCATAACTCCTGAGAGCGATTTTATGAAGGAACTTAACATTAATTCTGCTAATTTGGTGGATATTGTTTTGGATGTAGAAGACACGTTCGATATTATGTTAGAAAATGAGGATATGGATACCATGCGAACTGTAAAAGATGCGTTACTGATTATTGAAAATAAATTAAAAGTCTCCTAGTTCATTTCTTGTAGGTGCCCATCAACTAAATGTAACTAATGCGTTTTCCTGAGTTACTGAATGCAATATTCTAAGTTGCTTTGTAATGCGTTTATCATAATTATTTTGTACTTTAATAGCACCAAATCTGGCCGTATTCATCTTCTAAAATAATACGCCATGAAAACAAGGGAATCTATACTTGAGAAAAGAGGCATAAACGATAATACTGCCCATACCAATCATTTGGAACGGCAGCAGAGTTATCTTACGTCACTTAACGATCAACTTAATTCATACCATTGTGTTCCTAAGACTAGGAAGTTATACGATGAAATGGAGGTATTAAAAAAACGCCTGCAGGAATTAGGGGAGGAAAATGAAAAATTTATTACCTCTGATCCACAAGTAGCTATAGATAAACGTGTTATCTTAATTCAAAGCAAAGTACAGTTTAAGAAAACATTAGATTTGGAACAGGCCATTCTGAATTACATTGGTAAGGCTAAAATTCACGGGTAATTACTATTAAAAACTCCTTTTAATTAATCCTTTTTCATTTCCGGAAAAACCACTGATGCTATAATTCCTGATAACAGGGAAACTACAATAATGGAAAGCGATACCCATTCGGGCACATGAACCAATGTTGAGGCCAACATTTTTAGTCCAACAAATGCTAAAATAACCACAAGACTGTAATGAATAAGTCGAAACTTCGCAAGCATCCGTGAGACCATGAAGTACATAGATCTGAGCCCCAGGATTGCCATAATATTTGAAGAAAAAACAATAAATGGATCTGCTGTAATTGCCAGAATAGCCGGAATACTATCGAGGGCAAATAAGATATCTGTCAGTTCTACAACAATAAGTGCTACAAAAAGAGGCGTGGCAGCAGTGACCCCCATACGGCGCAGAAAAAAAGCGTGTCCCTTGATTTCCGTGGTTAAGGGGTAAATCTTTTTCAACTGTTTATAAGCAATTGAATCCTTAGGTTTAAATTTAATACTCGATGATTGTAACATTTTATAAGCGGTATAGACCAAAAAAACTCCAAAGAAATAGATGATCCACTCAAACCTGTTGATCAGTGTTACTCCAAATACGATCATAAAAGCCCTGAAAACAATAGCACCTAATATCCCCCAGAAGAGTACACGATGCTGATAGATAGGAGGGATGCTAAATGCAGAGAATATAACGGCGATTACAAATACGTTATCAATACTTAACGACAGTTCTATTAAATACCCCGTAATGTAATCAAGCACCGCTGTAGCGGGTGTTAACCCCGTGGGGTTTTCAACAAGTCCATCTGAAAATAACCAATATATAACCCCACTAAAACTTAACGCTACCGTAACCCATACTGCCGTCCATAAGGCAGCTTCCTTACTGCGTATTATATGATCTTTTTTGTTAAAGATGCCTAAGTCTAAGGCAAGGAAAATAAAGATTAAAAAAATAAACGCTACCCAAACAATCATATAAACTTCTTTCTTCTAGTAAGGATAGCGTCCGTATCCTCACCTGTGATTATACACATCTTTACAATCATTTGTTCATTTTCAATCTCAAAAAAAATCCTCTTTTGGATAGAAAAAAATACCCCAGTATGGCATAGGCCATAATGCCACAAGCCAAGAAGCCTATAAATATAGGCAATACAGAATCTACAACAAAACTTCCAATATATGCACTTATGGGTACAGCCATTACTGTGGCTATACATCCTGTAATAGCGGCCCCTATACCGGCTATATGACCCACAGGCTCCATAGCCAGGGCCCGTAAATTCCCAAAAATAAATCCAACTGCAAAGAACTCCATTGCAAAGAACATCAACACCACCCAATAGGGGGGATTCATTCCATTATAGTAGATCAATACATAAATCAACGGAATTAGTACATACCCTAACATGGCCCATGTTATTAAACGTAGCATGCCAAAACGAATTACCAGAGTGCCGTTTAAAAGTGTAGCAGTTCCGATGGTGATGGCAAGGGTGGCAAATATGTAGGGGAATGATTCTTTTAACAGGTATTGCTCTTCAAAGACTTGCTGTGCGGTACTTAGATACACTAAAAAAGAACCGGTTATAAAGCCCCAGATAAAGGTAAAGGCTATCGTCTGTTTGTAATTAAATAATTCCTTAAATCCCGTAATAAAAATGGCTGGTCTGAAAGAGGTGCGTTTTTCCTTTACCAAAGTTTCTGGTTGTCGTTTCCAAAACCAAATAGCTACTAGTATGGCAAAAAATACCTGAACTTCAAAAATAGCTTCCCATCCAAAACTATCCAATACCCATTTTCCCATGGCCGGAGCCACAACAGGTACCAGTATAAATACAACAGCTACAAAAGACATAACTCTGGCCATATAATCCCCACTGAATTTATCCCGGATCATAGCAACACTTATAGTTCTTGGGGCAGATAGCGCTATTCCTTGTAATATGCGTCCTATGATCATACCCTCAAAACTGGTAGTGTAAATGCACAACATACTCGCAAAAACAAACAGCACAAATCCTGCGTATACCACGGGTTTTCGCCCTATGCTATCCGAAATAGGACCAAATAGTAACGGGCCTGTGCCAAGCCCTAAGAAAAAGAGGGTAATAAGTAACTGATTTTGCGCCAGGGATGTGGTACCTATAGCATGACCAATAATATCGAGCGCTGGTAACAAGGCATCCAGCGCCAAAGCGGCAATAGACATGAGTGCAGCCATAAGGCCTACAAACTCAATCTGGGACTGCCGATCTTTAGTCATCGGGCAAAAATAGAATTTTTATGCAATGTAGCCCTACTAGAATACCTTAAAGACATATCCTAGTAACCAGTACAGAATAAGAAACACAAACACCGTTCCTATACATCCGCAGCGGCCACCCCCAATTTTTTTGGCGCCAATACCAGCAATAATGGCTCTGATTAAATTTTTCAATGGATCTTGTTTAGGTTAAAATTAAGCAATAATTATTGTTGTGACGGAAAATTAAAACGATATACCAATTCTGCCTTAAATTGAAATCCATCGGTAACATCCGTGTTTAAAACTGTTCTATTGTCTCCAAAAAAGATAGAAGCTGTAGAAAAGGAGATGGTGTCATCACTATCATATACTTTGTAAGCCCTTAGGAACGAATACCCCACCTTGGCCCTAAGATATATAGAAGGTGTTACTTTATGCTGCAGATACCCATACAATTCGTTTGAGGCCCTGTTTACATAATGATCTGCGTACTCAGCATTCTGAAGACTATAAGATGTGCCCAGGCCGTCAAATACTAATCCGGTTCTAAGAGATGGCCTAAGCATATAATTCACATCAACTTTTATGGGCAGTAATACTTTGGCCTCCCACAAATGGTCGGCACTTTTAAAATAACCCCCTAATATGGGTACAATCATTAGTCCATATTCCTCTGTATTGGTATACAAACCATAGGTGTATTTAACACGGGGCGATTTGGTTTTCGAGAACAAGGCCAAGGCCGCCCATTGATAACCAGTAGAAAATCCATTGGTAAAATCGGAGGCTATTTTAGGGATGATCATATACGTAGCATCCCATTTCTCGGAATAAGTGTGGTGCATTCCTAAGCGCATGGAAATAGCATTTAAGGAAGTCCGGTCAATAGAAGTAGGGTTAAGGCGTATCTGTAGTTGATTTGCTGAAAACCCGGTAAGCAGTGCCGTTTTTTCGTTGAGCACTATGGGAAAATCGAGATCTATGTTCCATTCATTAATAGCACTTCCGGAACTGCCATCCTCATAGGTGGCAGCCGGAGTGGTCATATAAGACACCGAGGCAATATCAATATAATCCTGTGCATACAGTTGTATACAACCTAACACAACAATGTATACCAGTATTTTTTTCACGGTGTATATCTATACATGAATAGTGGTAACAAGATACTTATTTTGTGATGTTTTAAAGCCATTGTCCGGAATCCGTTTAGTGCTCTTTTAAATTTGATCCCCAGATGTCTTTTAAATATTGAATTAATTGTAACTTTCATATCAGAAACTTATCAGAAGGAATGAAGATTAGAATTAAGGGAAATACTATCCGTTTTCGACTTACCAAAACAGAGGTAGACACGCTTTGTAAAGAAGGGTATCTCGAAGAAATCACCGATTTTGGAGAACACACCTTTTGCTATGCAGTGCAGCGCAAAGCTATACCAACTATGGAAGCAACCTTTTCTGAAAACAGACTAACGCTGGCCATTTCGGAAGGTAAAATAGCAAATTGGGATACCAATCAATTGGTAGGGTTTGAACATGTGATGCACATAGACGACAATAAGATATTGCAATTGTTACTCGAAAAAGATTTCGTTTGTTTGGACGAGCGCCTGGAGGACCAGTCCGATAATTACCCAAATCCCAAGGCTTTATTATAAAAATAAGAATTCACAAGAAGCAGCAGGGGACATCATAAATGAATAGATAGACAACCTTTGAAATAATCTATTTGACATAATATAAATTATAGAACAATTCTGCAGTAATTTGTGTACAGCCCGTTTCGGGCTATTTTACTATAATACCAGCTATGGGATCTTTAGAACCATATCGCCAGGTATTATGTAAAAACAAATTACGGGTTTATTCTTAGTGCATTCACGGCGGTTGGAAATAATCAACAGCTTGCTAGCATAATTCTATATTATTTCAAATTTCCCTTAAAAAACAATTAAAATCAGCGAATAATTATCCATTACTTGCCAACGCCACGGCATAAATTTAAAAGATTGAGAATCTTTTAAATTTTGAGCGAGTTGATGCTGTTGGCATTACTTGTTATATTGTCTTATAAATTTTTCAGAAGATTCTGGTCAGCTTGCCGCAACAGCTAAAATTTTCTCTGCGAGTAAAATTCTTAGCCCTTGCTTACCTAATAAATTGAATTAATTACTGTTTAAAATAATTGTTGAATAGTTTTCATTGGCAAAAACATTTTGCCACTATCAGGAAGTTTTATAAAACCGTATTTATTATAAAAGTTTTCCGAATCTTTATCAATAGGGTCAACGATCACTGCGAATGAGCCAATCTCTTTTGAAATCAAATAACTTTTTTTTAATGCTTCGATTAGTAAGTTTTTTCCAAGGCTTTTTCCTTTAAATTTGGTGTCTACGGCTAGTCTGCCAAGTAAGCTGGTTGGAATTGAAGTATATGATTTGGGAAGTTTTTTCTTAAAGCTTTCGGGGACTTGTTCAAGAGGGATACTGCTATTAGAAAGGGTAAAATATCCTTGTACGATTTTATCTTCCTCAACAAAAACAAAGCAAGCCGATAATTTTCTTTTGACATCTTGACTTGCTTGTTTTTGAATATAATTGTCGAGCATTTCTTTTCCACAAGAAAACTCGTTTTTAATATGAGATTTATCTAAACTTTCTGTTAGAAAACTCATTTAGAAACCGCCTCATTATAGTGTTTAGCAGCTTCAATTAAACTTTCATTAGGCCTACCCGCATTTACAATAGCATCAAAGAAAATTTCGCTATCTTTTTCACTTTCAAGGACTTTTTCCCAATCGCTAATAATTGATTTTGCTTTTTCTTGAGCAGCCAATAGAACAAAATCAGTTAAACTGCGAAAACCTCCTAATCTAGCAGCTTTTTCAAAAAAGACTTTTTGCTTCTTAGGTAGTCTGGTATCAAACCGGGTTTTCTCTTCGTTAATTTCTTTTGTTTCCATGATTATTTTTTTAAATGTACGTACAATTTCCGTACCATACAATATGTTGTACGTTTTTTTTCCGTACAATAAGAACGTTAACTTCTTCTCTTAATTGTATTTGCCAGGAAAATCTTTAGTCTAAATATTAAAATAGTTGACTTTCTATCTTTTTTTCTTGATACGGCAAAGCATGCTTTGAGCGAGACGATGCTGCTGCGAAATCGACGCAGGAGATTCACGAATTCCTTTAAAACAACAAAACGCATAGAATGCTAAGGATACATTTGAACAGTTTTATGATTTGATGGTTGCTTCTGCTTCTATTTCTACCTTATAGCCTGCTCCTACCAATTTGCCCCCTACTAATGTATTGGCAGGTTGAATATCCTTGAATCGTTCCCCGTGAGCCCTGGCTACGGGTTCCCAGTCATTAATATCATTCACAAATATCCTCGTTCTATCTACGTCTTCCAGTGTTCCTCCTAAAGATAATATCGCTCCTTCTATTTTGTCTAAAATAAAGTGAGTTTGTGCCTTAAGATCCTTACCTCCGATAAGTAGATTGCCATGGGTTGCTGTAGTTCCCGATACTTTGATGGTGCTCCCAGTTTTTATTGCTCTTGAGTAACCAGCCATCCCTTCCCAATATGTTCCGCTTACGACTAGCTGATGACCATTTTTTGCTATTTTTGTCTCATAAGGAGCTGGAAATCCATTCACATGATGGCTTAAATCTCCCGATGCTGTCAAGAAAGGAGGCTTTCGGTATTCATCTCCGCAGTCACCTTGAATGGCATTTAAACCAGCCAGTTGCTCTTGAATTGCATTGAAGTCGTCTTCATCCAAACGAATATCAAACAACTGTAGGTTATCATCAACATGTTGACTCTGGCCTAATCTGGCGCCAACGATTACCCCGGCAACATGTGATTGACTCAAAATGAATTTGGTGGCTATATTTGCGATAGAAACTTTGTGCTTTTTAGCAATAGATTTTAGTGTTTTTAAAAGGTTTTGAAAGTTAGACCAGCTTACAGCTTCATCAATAAATCGCTTATACTTCATCTGTGACCAAGTGAAGTTTTCATCTACCTTTGGTTCTGGCTTACCAAGCCATTTATCACTTAAAAACCCTCCTGCTAACGTGCCGTAAGCCAGAAGTTTAACTCCGTATTGCTCGCATACACTTTTCATTTCACCACTGGCACGCTGATCGAGCAATGAGTAGCAGACTTGATTAGATACCAATTGTATGCCGCTCGCCAATGCTATTCTTAGATGGGCAGCATCAAAATTTGTTACACCCAAATGCTTTATCAAGCCTTGTTCTTTTAATTTCTGAAGCTCAAAAAGCGTATCAAGCCAGACCGGGTCTGGATATGACCAAGCATGATACTGTAAAAGATCGAGTTGCTCTGATTGAAGTCTTGAAAGTGCCTTTTCAACAGCATTGCGAATGGTTTCTTTGCTTACCTTGCCTGGTTCTGGCACCCATTTGGTCAACATTTGCGCTTTATCACCACCCTGGATTTGATTCTTAAATGCACCAGCAATTACTTCAGCTGAGCCATAGTGATCAGCCATATCGAACGTACTTAAACCTGCTTTTACATAGGGCTGCATGTATTTGGCTGTCTCAATTGGGTCAAGCGTATTGCCATCTCTTTCCAGGTCAGCAATTTGCCATAGACCAGTCAATACGCGTGAGATTTTCAGGTCGGGAGCCAGTTCTATATACATCTCTTCTTTCATTCTTTAGGCAATTTAGTAAAAAGGGCTTTGAGGTCTTTCCCAGTGCGTTTTAAGGCCTGTGTTTTAAAATAATAGATGGCAGAACCAATACCCATAACGATGAGCCAGACAGGAGTAGACCGGAAATACCATGCTTCAACATCTGCATTTAGATCTTTTAATGTGTGTACTGTTAAGAATAACGTTAAAAGTAGTACACCTCCATATCCAATAATCCGCTGTCTGCCCAAAGTACGTACCATTTTGATCTCTTGAGCTAAAGCTGGATTTACTCGGGTAATGGTGATCAGCGTCAAACACATGAGAAGGAAATTAACCATCATAGAGGTGACCATAATGTCTATTCCAAGAAAAAAATCACCTGCAAAGTGGCTACCTAAAACCCCTATGGAAGCAATGGTTCCACTTAAATATAATGCACGGTGCGGGGTTTGATATTTATGGTGAGTTCTTGCAATCTTATTTGGGAAAATACCGTCATCTGCCCATGCAAAGACCAAACGAGAAACTGATAACAGCATAGCTGGTAGATCATTGATCAATGCTATTGCTGCACCAATCAGGATTGCCACAGATAAGCCAACTGGCAATAAGGGGCTTATAAGTCCAGGCGCCGTGATGTCCTTCATTTGAGCTTGCTCTGCTACATAGCCCCATGGTACCGCATGATAAATGGATATTGTAAATAAGAAATAGAAGCTTCCTACTATGGTGATCGCTAGCAAAATAGCTTTAGGTAATGTTTTTGTTGGGCGTTTAGCTTCCCCTCCAGCTTGGGCTATCGCGTCAAAACCTATAAAACTCGAGAATAGAACAGCCGCTGCAGAAAGAAAGACAAACGGGTCGAAATCACCTTCAGAACTATTTACAAATGCTAAGCTTTCCGGGACTACTTCTGCATAAGCCTCTTGATTAAACATGAAGCCTGCAACGATAACTACGGCTCCCAGAGCAAACATAATAAACATCAAGGGTACTACTGTGCGCTCATAGAATTTACCACCCTTAATATTGATATAGACAAAAAGCCAGATCAGCCCTAATGCGATACTAATTCGAATGAAGCCTACTTCCATTAGATATGCTGCTTGAGTCCATTCTAGGCCTAAAAATACATCACGAATAAATGGGACAATAATGTAAGCGATGACACCAATCACAATAGATAAACCAAACCACTGGGAGAAACTTGCAATGAATCCAAGATACGGGTTAAGACCTCTACTCGCATAAATATAGCTGCCTCCTGCCCTAGGCATGGCTGATGCCAAAGAACCATAAGCAAAAGCTGCCAATAATGCGGGAAGCATAGCAAAAAGGAAAGCTGGTAGGACATAAGGACCTATACCAGATATGCTTCTATGGATCATAAAGGGCACTACATTTATGGATGCTCCTAACATCGAACAAATGCCTGTGGCGGTTAAAGACAATAGCCCAATCCTTCTTGAAAGGCGAGTAGACGTTTCGGACAAAATTAAAGGTTTGGCATTACGAACGTAAAGATAAGCCTAAATCCCAGATGAATATTGGCTTTGTGAAATACGGTTTGAAAGATTAACTTGTTAAGATGAGTTTTAATTTCCTATAACAATATGGTTATTATCTTTTACAGATGCGACAGAGTAGCTTATTGATTAATAGCTTTTAAATGAGCATATACTGGATGTCCTTGTACATTCATCTCTACTTTTCTGTCAAAAATCTTAATACCTTTTACTTGATTAAGTTTTCCGTCTGGAGCGAAAGCTTTAACACCATAGAATTCTCCATTTTCATTTATAGCTTTCACATTAATAATATTTCCCGAACGACTAATGCCTTTTACATCTAGTGCTACACCATCGTCGGTTATTGCTTTAATTTTGTACATAGTACCGTTTTTTCCAATAGCGTTAATAGGTGCGTATTCGTCTGTGCTTTCCATTATTTTAACAGGCAGTTCAGCACCCTCAACAATTGCCTTAATATTCATAAAACTATGTTGCTCAGAATCTTGTGTTGCTTGTACATCAAATTTATTGCCTTCAGCATCTAAAGCTTTCACAGCTAGATTTTTACCATCAGCAGTTACCGCCTTTATATTCCAGACAATTCTTTTGAAATCAGTTTTATATTCTATTCTCTTTTTATTTTTTGTAGGTATTTCAAAGTCATCTTCATTAGTAGCCGGGTGCATTGCTTTAACATGTGCATGAATACCTATACCTTTTAAAGACATCTCTCTGTCCCCTCTAGCAATTTTTATTCCTTTAAGATCATTAAGTTGTCCGGCTGGTGAAATAGCTTTCACTCCATAGAAATCCCCCTTTTTAGTAATGACTTTCATAATCACAATATTTCCAAATCTTGCAACTCCTATAACATCAAGTTTTTCCCCTTCTGCAGTTATTGCTTTAATAAAATATATACTTCCATTATTATTTATAGCTGCAACATGAACAAATTGATTTGTATTCTCTAACATCTTAACGGGTAATTTCTCACCATCAACAATAGCTTTTACATCTAAAAAATTATCTTGATCGGAGTTTTGAATTGCCTTTATGTCGTAAGAGTTTCCTTCTTCATCGAAGGCTTTAACATCTAAACTATTACCATCTGGATGTATGGCTTTAACATTCCAATAGATATCGTCAACTTTTACAATTTCGGATGTTTCAGCTGTACTCGCTTTATCTTTTTTAGGGCCATTATTACAGGCCGTCATTAAAAATAAAAATCCGATAATAAATAAATAATGACCGATAGTTCCGGTGAATGAATGGCTAGAAGTTTTCATAATTAATAGTGTTAGCGTACGATTATCTAAAATTAAAAAAAGATAATTCGATTTTTCATGATATTGGTCATAAAAAAATAGATGTATATTGATGCCACATAACTCCTATAGGCAGGCATTATGCTTCCCTCCTAGGTCTGAGCATAAAAAGTGTTTACTCGCAAACACTATTTTAATAATTTGGGTCATTACAATTAGTAAAAAAAAAGGATCTTATAAACAAAGATTTAAAAGTCTGGTATGAAATGGACTTTGATTTACGTACTTTGAGTAAGCAGCTAAAAACACAGATATGAAACGTATTGTAGTACTGCCTCTAATTTTATTACTGGCATTTTCTTCCTGGTCACAGGAAAAATTAGAATTAGCGGATATTTTTAAGAATAAAACTTATAGCGCAAAGGAATACGGTCCGGTAAGATGGATGAAAGATAATAAAGGGTATTCAACTCTTGAGGAAAATACCGATGTTGGAGCAAAAGATATCATACGATATGAAGCCATATCTGGTGCAAGATCTGTATTAGTATCTGCCCGCAAATTAATCCCAGTCGGAGAATCTAAGCCCTTATCAATTAAAAATTATGAATGGTCGACAGACAATTCTAAACTATTAGTATTTACCAACACAAAAAAAGTCTGGAGACTCCATACAAGAGGCGATTACTGGGTTTTAGATATGGTATCTGGTACGTTAACGCAACTGGGAAAGTCTGATGAGCGCACTACGATGATGTTTGCTAAATTTTCGCCAGACGCATCCAGAGTTGGTTATGTAAGCAAGAATAATATTTATGTTGAGAACATAGCTTCAGGGGAAATTAAGCAACTCACCTTTGATGGTAACGAAGCTATTATAAATGGAACTTTTGACTGGGTGTATGAAGAAGAATTATCTTGTAGAGATGGTTTTAGGTGGAGTCCGGACGGGGAACAAATTGCATATTGGCAATCGAACACCGAAAATATTGGCACGTTTTATATGATTAACAATGTAGATTCTCTTTATTCTAAACCAATCCCCCTTCCCTACCCAAAAGTTGGGACTAAAAATTCGGATGTTAAGGTGGGTGTTGTAAGTGCAAATGGCGGCAATACAAATTGGTTTGATATTCCTGGAGATCCTACGAATAATTATTTAGCCAGGATGGATTTTATTCCGAACTCTACCGAAGTGATGATTCAGCAGTTGAACAGAAGACAAAACTCGAATACCGTTTGGATAGGAAATACCAAGACAATGGGACTTACTACTATTTTCACAGACAAAGATGATGCCTGGTTAGATATACATGATAATATTATGTGGTTAGAGAATGAGAAATATTTTACCTGGACGAGCGAAAAAGATGGCTGGTTGCACTTGTACAAAGTGTCACGAGATGGAAAAAAATTCAGTACCATCACAAATGGAAATATAGATGTGGTAAAAATTAATTGTATCGACCCAAAAGGTGGCTATGTATATTATATAGCTTCTCCTGAGAATTATACACAACGCTATTTATACAGGAGTAAAATAGATGGTAGTACTGCTCCTGAACGGGTTAGTCCACAAGAACAATCCGGGCAACATGGGTATCAGATTTCGGCTGATGCAACCTATGCTATTCATACATTTCAAAACTCAAAAACACCTAATAAAATATCGCTTATAAACCTTCAAAAGCATACCCCTATTCGGGTACTGGAAGACAACAAAGAAGTATTGGATAAAGTTGATAGGTTGGGTCTAACTCCAAAGGAATTTATTAAAATAGCTATTGGCGAAGTGGTTTTGGATGCCTGGATGATTACCCCTTCTAATTTTAATTCAGAAAAAAAATATCCCATTATCTTTTATGTATATGGAGAACCAGCCGGATCTACGGTCCAGGACGCATGGCAGGGTGGAGACTTATGGCATCACTATTTGGCACAACAAGGGTATGTCGTAGTTAGTATAGATAATAGAGGAACACGTACGCCCAGAGGAAGAGATTGGAGGAAATCTATTTATGGACAAATAGGAATTTTAGCAACTCATGATCAGGCTGCGGCAGCCAAACAATTGTTCAAAAAATACAGTTTTATTGATACCGATAAGGTCGGTATGTGGGGCTGGAGTGGCGGGGGTCAAATGACCATGAATTGCTTATTTAGGTATCCGGAGATCTATACTTCTGGATTAGCCGTATCATTTGTGTCTGATCAAAGGCTCTATGATAATATTTATCAAGAGAGATACATGGGTTTATTGGAAGATAACGAGGAAAATTACATAGCAGGATCACCTATAACTCATGCGAAAAATTTAAAAGGAAATCTTATGATTATGCATGGAACAGCAGATGACAACGTACACTATCAGAGTTTTGAACGCTTAGCGAACGAACTCATAAAGCAGAACAAACTATTCGATATGATGTCCTATCCAATGAGGTCGCATGGCATAAATGAACGCGAAAACACCTCTTTACACGTTAGAGAGACAATGGCCAGATATTGGAAACGTGTTTTTAATTAGTAATAGAATTCCAAATACCTTTCATTTCAGTTACACGTTTATTTAATATGTCCGATGCTTCTTGAGTTTTTGTGGTTGGCTTGGCATCAGTATTTTGCAATACATTCAACAGAAAGAGCAATTTTGATTGAAGGCCAACTATGGTTTCATTTTCCAGATCCGATTCATAAATACTTCCGTATATAATATCACCCTCATTTGGTGCTCCTTGTCCTCTAAACTTTAAAAGCGCCTCTTGTTCGCTACTTTTTGTAGTCAGCTTGTTGTCAATAGCTTCACTGATTAGTTGTAGTGTCTCATAATTATTATAGCACTGCAAAGACAGGTTAGTTTGTAGATTAAGTGCTTCAATGCTCAATTCAGAACGTGGATCTAACATAACATTTAATTTTTGTTCTGAGACCTTATTATCTACAGTTAGACGAACTAGATAGTCTCCTGGAGAAACGAACGGGCCTACAGGACCACTTTCTGTATCATATTGTACAGCAGCAATTGCATATCCTCTATTAGCGCCTCTTGGTTCTTTGTATCGTAAATTCCAAACAAATCGTTGATGTCCTTGTTCTTTCGATAAAGCCATGAATGGACGTTTCCAATACGTTGGGTGTTGCATTTTTGTAGAATCTAGAACTTCCTCAAGATCGTCACTAGAAAAGCTATTAACCTCAGTCCCTTTTTGATCAAAAATTTTAAGTTCAACTTTATTCGTATTTGAGCCTAAATAATAATCGATTATGGCTCCATCCGGAGGATTTTGCCCGGTTGGTTCTTCTGGTGGTAAGGGTGTGTCGCTAAACATATTGAAACGAATACGATAAGCATCGCTAGGCTCAAATAAATGGGTGCGTTTCGCAGTAAGACTTGCCAAGTCCCTTAAAGGACTAAAATCATCTAAAATCCAAATAGAGCGGCCATGTGTACCAATGACTAAATCGTTTTCATGAATTACCAAATCACGAATCGAAGATGCCGGCATATTCATTCTAAGGGATTGCCAAAAACCACCATCATCTGATGAAAAATAGACTTCACGTTCAGTCCCTGCAAATAATAATCCTTTTTGTTTTGGGTCTTCGCGCACAGTGTTCACAGGACCAGAAGGGTTCATTCCTGAAACTACTTCTTGCCATGTTTTTCCGTAATCATGTGTTTTGTAAATATGTGGTTGCATATCATCTTTTCTAATCGCATTCACAGCAACATAAGCTGTTCCTATATTAAAATGACCTGCATCAATTTGTGAAATTTTATCCCACGAAGTAATTGTTGAAGGTGTTACATCTTTCCATGTTTTCCCGCCATCAAGCGTAACATTCACTAGGCCATCGTCTGTTCCTGCCCAAATAATATTTTTATCAAGAGGTGAAGGTCCTATTGCATACACTATAGCACGTTGCGGCATGGTTTTCATGGCAACAGTTTTATAATCACCAACACTAGAGGGCACTTCTGGTTGTTTTCGTGTTAGGTCTTCGCTGATTTGTTCCCAACTTTGTCCGCCATCATGAGTTTTCCAAACAACGTTGGTTCCAAATAGTAACATGCTATTATCTGCCGGATGAAATAACAATGGCATCGTACGTATATATCTAAATTTTCCTGAGCGCAAAACTTCAGGACCAACGTATTGTGACTGTCCAGTTTTTTTATTGAACCTAATTACGCGTCCACCATAAATGATATTTGAATCTATAGGATCCGGAGCTACATACGCATATTCGTCTGCACCTACTCCCATAAATTCCCTAAACGATATTTGACCACCATTACTCCTACTTGCAACACCAATGGCTCCACTTTCTTGTTGACCACCATACACCCAATAAGGAAATTGATTGTCTGTTGATACATGATACAATTGTGCTGTTGGTTGGTTATACCATGAACTCCATGTTTTTCCACCATTTACAGTGACAACGCCACCTTGATCTGCTGCAAAAAGCATGATTTCTGGTTGTAAAGGATTAATCCAGATGCGATGATAATCGTCTCCTCCTGGTGCTCCTTTTATGGAAGTCCAGGTTTTTCCGCCATCTTCAGATTTGTATGACGCTATATTCCCTACAAAAACAATATTTTCATTCTTTGGATGTACTTTTATTTCAGCAAAGTCACTGCCTCTTCCCCATAGACGGTTTTCAGTTGTAATCAATTTCCAGCTTTCACCAGCATCATCACTTTTATAAACGCCACCATTTTCTCTTGCATCAACTGTAGCATACATGCGTTTTGAATTGCTGTGTGCTATGGCAACTCCTATTCTACCTAACCCCTGATTAGCTCCAGGTAGTCCTTTTACAATGTTTCGCCAAGTTTCTCCACCATCCGTAGATTTGTATAAGCCACTATTTGGTCCGGAAAATTTTGCGTTTTCCCAGGGACCTTCCTGGTGTTCCCACATATCGGCAAATAAGATATCGGGGTTATTCGGATCTATTTCAACTTGAATAGCTCCCGTATTATGGTTTATGTATAAGGTTTTTTTCCATGTTTTTCCACCATCATTAGATTTAAAAATACCACGCATTTCATTTGCACCATAAGGATGGCCTAAACCAGCCACATAAACAATGTCTGGATTGGTTGGATGCACAATAACGCGACTAATTTGTTGAATATCACCAAGTCCAATATGTTTCCAGCTTTCACCTCCATCAATGGATTTATACATACCATCACCTACTGCAAGGTCTGGTCTGTGAAGCCCTTCACCTGTTCCAACATAAATTATATGCGGATGTGAAGGAGAAACCGCCAAATCCCCTACGGAGCCAGTTGGAACATCATCAAAAATTGGATTCCAGGTACGACCATAATCATCTGTTTTCCATACGCCTCCATTATTAACACCTATAAAAAATACACTGGGCTGTGAAGGGATACCAACCGCACCAACCGTTCTACCTCCACGAAAGGGTCCGATCATCCTGTATTCCAAATCCTGATAATAAGATTTGTCGATTTGTGAGAATGACTGAATGGATACTATAAAGGAAAGGGTTAGAAGGAAGGTTCTCATAGTTGTAGTTATTATGGTTGTGTCTTTCAAAATTAGCATTTTTGAAACTCTCTTGATAAAAAGAGTTATACTTCCTTGCTCGTAGCGATACTTAAAGCTTATATCGAAACCCCAGTCTAAAAATCTGGGTTTCGAAAAAATTCTGATATAAAGCAGTAAATCCTTCGTTTGTAATCCTTTGCTGTATTCCGAACCTATTAAAGATATCGTTGGCCGAGAATGTTAGGTCGGCTTTTTTATTCAAAAAGGTTTTCTTGAGTCCAAAATCTATGGAAGAGCGCGCTAATTCTTCTCCCTGTGGAATATTCCTTTTGGAATAATATACGTTTGTTACTTGAATGGTAAAATCTGTTACCACTTCAAATTCAGTAGTTAGCTTCACATCCCAGGCATTGGCCGTAGATTCTTCAATAGTAAACGTTCGTTCAAAAGGGAAAAGCAAGGTGCCCTGAAATGCATCTATGGCGTTAGTGTACCCGTTAAATGTACCCGACACTTTCCATGTGTTTAAAATGTCCTGGCTTATTAACAGTTCTATACCGGTATTCGTGGCACTGCCAGTATTTTGATAGATGCGGTTCACAATGTCATAATTAGGATTAGAATCATCGATACTGAATATACGCATGTATTGGTCTTGAATAATTCTATGATATATGGCGGAAAATAGTGAACCCGTCCCCCAGGAATATTTATGAGCAATTTCAAAGGCATCTGTAAATTGTGGTCGTAGATATGGATTGCCAACTTTTAATAGTTCGGGGTCATCATACTTTGGAAAGACCCGAAGTTCTGGCTCCCCCGGGCGATCTATCCTACGGTTATAAAAAACAGAAAATTTATTGTGATCATTTAATTTATAAGTAAAACGAATGCTGGGGAAAAGCTTAAAATAATCATATGCATCATTTTCGGGATAATATGCGTTGACGGGGTCCAGGTCGTAAAACACATCTGTTTGTTCTGCACGTAGTCCTGCCTCTACATCATAGGTTTCTTTTTCTAATAGATAGTTTACATACCCCGCATACAAATTCTCTCCCCAATCAGAAAATGTACCCAAATCTGGATAAATAATAGATTGGTTTCCAGGCGTTATTGTGTAGTCCACAGGCAATCTTCTTATGCGAAGTTTCGCCCCCACTTCTATGCGCCCTGATTTTAGAGGACGCACATAATCTGTAGAAAGACTGGTAGTGTTTTCAACGGCACGAATATTGGTTTTATCCCCCCCAATGCGCACTGCGGAACTGTCATTTAAAGAGTAGGTTTCGTCTTCCAGGCCCTGTGTATATTGGGCATTGGCACTCAACGTATGCCCGGCTTGCTCAAACTTATGTCGATAATTTATCGCAGCATTTATATAACGTGTTACCTCTTCTTCTTCCCAAGTATAGAATCGGTTTCTACTAGCATTGTCAAGGTTAATAAAGGCAACCTGCGCGGTATCTATATGTTTCTCGCGGTCATACAGACCAGAAAAAGTAAAACTATTATTATCATCTAGATCATAGTCGATACCTGCATTGATGATGGAACGAAACTGCTTCCTGTTTTCAGGGACCTGGGAAATAATATTACGTCCGTCATCATAATTCCGGGTAGTAAACTCGTTGTTAGGGAGCGCTTCTTGTAGCACGAATTCTGACTGCAAAAAATAATTGACTTTATCTTTTTTATAATTCAAATTGACACTAGGAATCAATTTTGGGTTCACGGAAAAACTCCCTAGGTCGGTGGGGGTATCTTCCCTTCGTTTTCCTATAGCGCCTAATCCGAAAGATAAACCCACGTCTCCATTAAGTCCTGTTTGCTTTTCCTTTTTATAGATGATATTCACGATTCCTGCAAAACCGTTGGCATCGTATTTGGCGGAAGGGTTATTAATAATTTCTATTTTATCAATATTGGATGCCGGAATGTTCGCCAGGCCTTTTTGGTTACCAAAGCCGGTTAAACTACTTTGTTTTCCATCAATTAGAACAACAACCTTATCACTACCCCGTAAAACCACTTTACCATCTTGGTCAAAGGTTACGCCAGGCAGCGTCTTCATGGCATCAAGCACCGAACCCCCGGACTGTGCGATATTATTTTCAAGACTGAACGACTTTTTATTGAGGTCGGCATTTGTCGTGGCCTGTTGCCCTACTATTTCTACTTCCTGTAAGGCTTCGGCGCTTGGGTTTAGTTCAATTCTTCCCAAATCAAAAATAGTGTTTAATCCACCTGCCACAAAAGTTTGCTGGGCCGTTTCATAGCCTAGAAATAAAAAATACAGTTTGTATTTCCCAAGAGGAATTTCAAGAATTTCGAACCTACCATTATCATCGCTAATGGCTCCCGTTATTAGGGCATCATTTTCGAAATTGTGAACGGCTACATTAGCAAAGGGTAACGTTTCTTGCGTAACACCATCGAAAAGTTGACCAGTTACCGTTACTTTTTCTTGTGCAATGAGGAATATAGGAGAAATGAGGACAAACAATATTAATAAAACTCTGGGCATATGCACGTTTACTTTCTATCAAATGTACATCTAAATACAAAGTGAAATCTAATAGAATACAAGTATATAAAAAAGGAATTATTTGCTCACTAGCCCGAATATTTATAAATTTTTTTTACCTATAGTGTTGCTTCAGTTAGATCTGAAAAGTTTATAACTTCTAATGTGTTTGAGCAAGTATTGCTACTCCAACACCAATTCGAATAAGTCCATAGTCAAGTAAGAGTATGGCTATTAATAATCCTATTTTATTTTTCATATTACCAAATAACAATTTACAAACTCATTATATTATCAACTAAATTCTCATCTAGTCTTGTGCCATAGGGATCAATAGAAATATAAACAGGTTTCTCTTTTACTATAATTTTAATATTCGTCAATTCTTTAGTAATCTGATGTGATTCGTAATATAAAATTGAATTATCGTCCTTACTTACCTCTGAAGGATGTTTTGAAAACGCACCTACTTTAATAGGTTCATTCATTGCAATTTCCTTTACTTCTCCACTATCCAACGTTTCAAAACGTTTCGCATGTATGGTGGCTGAAATTTCGAAAGTGCCATCTGCTAATTTTTTATACGACGCGCTATCAACCTTTGAATCGTACGTAATTACCTTTTTAAACCAATCATTTACTAACGATTGTTGTTCTTTTGGTGTTACCTTATAAATTTCATCTAACAATTCGATAGTGGTCGCCTCAAACTTGTTTATTGAACGATGTCTATCCGTCATTATTTTTAATACGTTATTGACTTGCTTTTCACCAATTAGATCTCGTAAACCTAGCATAACTGTAAGTGCTTTTCCGTATGAAATATAGCCCTGACCAAGTATTTTATAAACTGGTGGTTCAATGTCTCCTTCAAAAGTTCTTCCTGTAAAGTATCTGCTTCTCGCATTTTCAGTTAACGTGAATAAGGCTCTTTTTCCATACATTTTCTCTAACACAACAGCTTCTGTGTATTTAGCAAATCCTTCTACAAATAATGAACCTCCTGCTACCGGTTTTGCAGACAGTGTTTGTCCCCAATACTGATGTGAAACTTCATGTATCGTTCTTTTTGCAACTACATTGAAGGTTTCGACATTACTTACATCAAGTAGATACAATTTATCCTCTACCATACTAATCACCCCTGGATGCGCAAAGCCCGCAAAAGGCCAATAAGATGGGACTTCTGCAATTCTTACATGATCAAAATTATAGTCGCCAAAATTTTCTTGACAATAGTTTAATGTTTCTTTCACACTGTTTTCAATGTCTTCAATATTAACATCATGAGTTGCATCATAATATTGCTCTATTGAAATACCTTTATAATCAATTTTCTTAGATGCATATTTAGCAGAAAAATAACCGACTTCTGGCAAGATCTTTTCACTAGATTTATAATGAAAGTAATTTCTATTATTTTCTGTCCATTCTTTGATTAAACGACCAGAACTAATTGCCGTTTGATCATTAGATGTAGAGATAATAGTCTCGAATCTTACTTTTTCATATTTACTATCTTCTAAGACAATATGTGTGTCCGAATTATCCTCTTCAACGCGTTTAGGTAGATTTCTTTTTTCGCGTTCGGTTTTATTTTTAATCTCGAACGATGACGTATAGCCTAAAATAGGCTCAAAATTGGCAAAACGATTGAAATAAGTACCATTATTTACAATTGAATTGTCTTGTTTATATCCTTTTACTCCTTTCTTTAATGTAAAGCTGTATCTCACAGAATCGTTGGGCTGTACAGGTGTATTATACTTAAACAAATACGTTCCATATACAATATCATGAGTAACTAACGTGGCATTTTCTATAGTGATAGTCTCTAACGGAATTCTTTCGGTGATGAATAGCTCTGATACTGGTTGTTCGCTTTTATTTTTTAGCATATAATCAGCGGTAACAGTAAACATTCTTTCTTTTGGAAAGATATCAACCTTTGTCTTTTTTGAAGTCGCAATTAATCTTTCAATGCTATTATATTTTTTGAATTTTAGTTCATAGTTTTCTCTAAATCCTAATTGATCACTGATGGTTTCATAATCCGAGACTATATTTATATTATAATACACTAAACTACCAGTGCTTAAAAACAATACGCATAATATAGCAGTCGCAAATTTTTGACCTTTTGACCAATGTAAAGCCAATTGCTTTAGTTTGACAGAAAGACTAGGAACTAGTCCCCTATTCCATATTTTAAAAGATAATACGATTAGTATTAACCCGAAAGCAAACCAATATATAGCTAAGTGATCAAATAGATTTGAAACCCCATTAAATCCATTCATGTTACTATATTCAATTCTTGGCATAAAACCCAAACTTGTTAATGGGTGTTCTAGCCCAAGAATATCAGATTTTAAGCTTATCAATACAATTAAACCGAAAACACCCATTCCCATATATTTGTTTTTAACCAAACTATTAACAAATAAGGCTATCATAGAAAACACCACTAATTGAACACCAAAATGGTAATATACAGACGCATATAAACTGAATTGGAAGTTGGTATAATTTAGACTCGCTTGAAAAAGCATACAGATTAAAATGGCGGAGGTAATTAATAGCATTGGTAGTGCAATTAATGCCATAAACTTAGACGTAAAAAATACCCAATTTCTTACCGGTGTTGCATCTATAATGGCGTTGAAATTGGCACTTCGCTCTTTCCAGACAATTTCTGAACTATAAAAAATGATTAATATAAGGCTGAAAAATTTTAGTGGCGTTACAATTAATTCTATTAATTGATTTGTAAATGGATAGACACTTACACCATATTCTCCGCCACTTACAACTGTAGCATACACATTTGAAAACACGATAAACAACCACATGATCATAACGGCTATAAAAGGCAAACTTTTAAACACGCTTTTTAATTCTAATTTTAGTAGGGCAAAAAAAGCTAATCGCTGTGCTTTAAAATTATGTACTGTTAATATTGGTTTATAGGCTAATAACTCCGCTTTTCCCTTTTTTACTGTTGGTTTCTTTTTTATTTTTTTTGAAATGGTTCTAAATGAAAAGATACTGTACGTAGTTACTAAAATTCCAAATGATACCAATACCCAGACGAGTCTATTCCATAAAAACAATCCAGAAAAAGAAAGTAATTGTGTGTTTTTTTGAAAAGGAGTCCAGAATTGGGTTTGTTCAAAAAATGCAGCAATGCCAAATGGGTCTGCAATGGCTGCAATAGCCATACTTTCTGGAGATGCAGGAACAGCTTGCGCGAGTAAAGGTGAATTTAAAAAGATAGAACTTACAAAGTATAGCATGTAAATAAATACAGCACTTACATAAGTCGCTGTACTATTTTTTGTAAGCGTACTCGCAGAGAACACAATGGTAGAACATATAAAAATATTTGGTAAAACAATATATAACCAGGGTTGTAAGTAGGTCATTACTTGAAAATCAGCTATACGTTCAGGATTTAAATCCGAAAAATAATTGCCAATTATATTGCCCAACAAGTATGGCGAAAATGCCAATACACTAAATATAAATGTGCCTATAAACCGACTCCAGAAATACTGTGCTTTTTTTATTGGAGAACTATAAATTAACCCTTCCATATTATGCTGTTTATCTCTTAGCATGGCACTAATAGCAAAAAACATGATAATAAAAACACTTCCTAAAGTAAAAATACTCGTGTAAAAATATACTTGATATGCCGAGTTAAAATTAACTCCTTTAGGTGCAAACTCTTGTCCTCCAACAAATATACCCAATGCTAAAAACAACAAGACAAATAATGGAAACGCACGTTGTTTTACTTGGTAAAAAATTTCGAATTGTAATAATTGTTTATACATGACCTATGCCTTTTTAGATTGGTTATTAAAAAGTGTAGCGAAATAGAAATCTTCTAAATTTGGAACAATTTTTTCAAATCCAACTTCAGGTTTATTATCTGACAATACTCTAATTTGCGTTTCTCCAGCAACTAATTTTGTCGAGATGACATCAAATGCTTTTTTAAAAGCTCCAATATCTTTTTTGGGGATAATTTTAGTCCAAATTTTGCCTTCAATACTTGCTACTAGTTTGGTTGGATTGCCTTGAGAAATAATTTCTCCATTGGAAAGAATGGCCATTTTAGGGCATAAGTTTCTCACATCCTCTACAATGTGAGTTGATAGAATCACGATGACGTTCTCCCCTATTTCACTTAGTAAGTTCAAAAAACGATTACTTTCTTCTGGATCTAAACCTGCAGTCGGTTCGTCTACAATAATTATTTGAGGATTTCCTAATAATGCCTGTGCAATTCCAAATCGTTGCCGCATGCCCCCAGAAAAGGTAAATACAGATTTTTTTCTATGTTGATATAAATTAACCTGCTGTAACAATGCAGTAACTTGTTCCTTACGATCCTTTTTATTTAGTATGCCCTTTAAAATGGCTAAGTGATTCAACAATTTTTCTGCAGATATTTTTGGATACACACCAAACTCTTGTGGTAAGTATCCTAGCTGATTTCTAATCTCTTGAGGTTGTTTTACAACATCTATATCATTAAAAGAAATGCTTCCTGAAGAAGGTTCTTGTAATGACGCAATGGTTCTCATTAAGGAAGATTTCCCGGCACCATTGGCACCCAACAAACCAAACATGCCGTTTGTGATTTCTAAATTAATGCCGTTTATGGCCTTTACGCCGTTTGGATAGGTTTTACTTAGATTAGTGATTTGTAATGTATTCATGACTGCTTGTTTTTATTAATTAAAACGTCTTTTAGTATTCCAAGTGGCGTTAATAATTTTGTCTTTAAATTAGTTTGAGACAAACATAAAACAGATCAAGCGAGCCATATAATTAATATGACAAATGGGGGTTTTATTGACTTATACCAGGTAAAAAAAAGGGTTAATCGTGTTTGTCCGTAAAATAGACGTGTTGGTATTGATTAGGATGCTATATATAAGCTTTAGGTAAGATTATGCATTAAAAGATCTATTGCCGCTAGATGCGACGCCATAATCTACCATTTCACTTTGTTTTTTTATTTAATTACAGCAGTGCTATGCATAGATAAAGGAAACAATAGATTTCAGCATATTTTAAACCTTTTTAACCTAGCTCTTATAAATGATTTGGATTAAAATTAACATAACTAATTAATTGGTATTAGCCCTTATTTGAAAACCGAGAATCAGTCAACAAGAGATATAACGGTGTGTTATTATTACGCTATACTATTATTAGTTATTAGTCTGTTTTCCTTGAAGCTTTTATGATTTCTAGTATACTATTTAAAGCCTTGTCATTTCCATTAAAGTAATCGGTTGATGATAAACCTACTGGAATATGTGGTGCAATCCAATGGCGATGGTCTTCTGCGCTAGAAGCTTGATGATATTGTGAGGCAACAAGTCCCATTAAATTTGAATAAGGAAGTTTGAACCATCCTGATTCTCCAATAAAACTGGGTCCTGAACCACTAGGCTCTCCTACTAAAATGGCATTAGTAAATTTTGTTATTCTAGTCAATAAGTTTTGAGCAGCAGAGAATGTTCCCCTACCCATTAAGACGAAAATTTTTCCGTCTGGATGCATGCTTTCAAACTCGATTAATGTTTTTAGCATGGGAGGCACAATAGCGCCGTTTCCACCGCTATTAAACCGCAAGTCTAAAATCAAGTTTTGAGAGTTGTTTTCCTTGATGTCTTCTCGAAGTTTTAAATTGAAATCCATGAAACTTAAGTCACTTTTTTGTCGAACTAGGTTGAATTGCACATACATTGCATTATGCTCAGGTAATGCTTTCGACCAATAAAAATCTTCTGTTTTAGATAAAAATAAAGGCTGGTTTTCTTTTTTTAACTTGGGAAGTACTGGAAAGCCCGTAAAGTTCCAAGCAATCGGATTCATAATTACTTTTTCAGATTTTCCTTTTGAGTCGCTTACATTGAGGTTTACTTGAGTTGCATCCTCAATAATTCCCAATTCTTGCAATATATCTGGCAGTCCTACATAATAAGGGGCTAACCAAAGTATTTGCATGTCATTATCCCTTGCATTTACAGCATTTGTTTTTTGAATAGCCTCCGCAGCGGTTGTATTACCAATCAATTCTACTTTATAGCCAATCCACTTCTCGAGGCCTTTTTCAGCATCAACAATAAATAATCCATCATTGAACTGATAAAACTGAACAGGTAGTTTTTTTAAAGCGCCTTTGTTCGGAGATGTAGGTAGAATCACATTATGCCCACTTCCTAAACTGCCAAAAATGGTCATGATTTTTACTACAATCTGTTCATCCGATAAGTTAGCTATATTAGCTTTTATAGTCTGTATTTCTTTTGAAAGTTCTGTTTTAGAAATAGCTTGATTTGGCGTGTAAAGCAGTTCATTAATTCGGTTTTCTAAATACGAAACATCCTTAGTCCAAGCTTCTTCTCTTGATATATCTTTTTGAGTAGCATCTCCAAAAAGTGCTAGAAAGTCTTCATCCTTATTAAAGCTTTCAAAAGCAGCACTTCCTTTTAAGAACGGTTTTTCGTCATAACGTGCGGCAAAACCTTTTTGCAACCATAGCATTGCATTTTCCTTGTCACCATCTTTAGCATACGCTTGGGCAATTTTTATCATAATATCATTTGAAGGTCTAGAACCTGTTGGAATTCCTGTTAAAATTGTTCCACCAAGGTCAAGGGTTTGCTTTAGTGCCGTTATGGCATTTTGATACTGCTCCGTTTCATAAAAGGCCAGCCCTAAAACATAAAACAAATCAGAATCGCTTTGATATTGCTTAGTCAGGTTTTCTAATATTGGAATAGCCTCTTTCCATTTCTCGCTCTTAACTAAACTTAGGGCTTCATTTCTCTGATTAAAATAGTCGGTTGTATTTTCTATATTTATGTTTTTCATTTGAGAAAAACCAATAGAAGAATTTAATAGAATTAAAAGTATAATGCTTACTATTTTGTTAGGGTATATTTCCATAATAAACGTTTATAAGTTATAAGCAATGTCTCTAATGTCAATTATTATGTATTGCTGATTTAAAATAATAATTGGTATATGTACATTTTTTAGTTAGGCACAGTGTTTATTAGAAAATACCTTTGTAGTATTTTTAAACTTATGATTTATTTGTGAGCGTATTACCAGTATTAATACCCTGCTAATTTAATAATGTCTTCTGGTGTAAGTGCGCTTAATTCTAAAATGCTTTTGCCGGACATAGTCATTGCGCGTCTTATCAAAAAGTTTCCTGTTCGGTACCCTATATACGTTCTGCCATCAGGGTGTTCTCCCATTACCCAATCAGAGTAATTAGCATTGAGTGGCAGCGCCAAAATCTCTTTAACCCAGTTGTCGGCCTCATCGGTATAGGCGTTTACCTCAGATATGTTTCCCGTATATATTTCTGTGAATGCAACAGCCAAACCTTCATTAACCATTGCATTGGGTATTCCATAACTAAATTTATTATCCTGTATAGCCCAACCACGTGACAAATGGTGAAATTCGTGAAAAATTGTAGACCGAATGCGCGTCTTCACCGAATCGATGATTCCTCCGTGATAATTATTTGATATCTGAAGAAGCACAAGAGGAGGAGAATTTGTTTCTGTTCTTCCGGTTACGCCACCAACAATATCCAGATCCCAATCTACACTTTCAACACTTACTTTTATACTATCGGGAAGTGTTGGTAATAGCTTTCGAACCTCTTCTTCAGCGTTGCTTATAACTTCATTTATGTGAGTTTTTTGAAGCGCTGTAAATTTAAGAGCTTCTTCTTGAAAGACCACATCCACTTTCGCTAATGGGGATTTCTTCAAATTTGAATTGCAGGAAATAATGCTTATTGATGCAATAATTAAAATCAGAGTTTTAAGTAAATTCATTTTATTATTTGTTTTAACGTGTTTTTTAGGCACTTTCTTTAGTGTTTGCGTAGTGTAATACCAATTATTATTTAAATAGTTCTTTCAATGGATAGCCACTATTTCCACTTGGCAATTGAAGATTCAAAATCATGGTTAAGGTTGATGAAATGTCTATAGGCGAAACTTCCCTAACGGACTCGCCATGTTTTATTCCATTTCCAAACCAAAGTAAAGGAACATGAGTATCATAACTATAACCCGAACCATGAATGGTTCCTTTTACTGAAGAGACTTCAATTTCAGAATCATCATCTTGTACTAAACCAGCATCAAAAGTTATAAGAACATCTCCAGATCTTTTTTGATGATACCCATTTTGAACGCGTTTTCTTAAACCAGAAGTATATTGATTAGTTTGTAAATGATAGGCAGTTAAAGCACTACTAATTCCTTCTAGATTTACTAAAAAATTAGCAGCATCTTGCTGTATTATTTCTAATTGTAATCCTTTTTTAGCGATAGTAGTTCTATTCAAATACAACTGGTCACCTTCAAAATTTTGAATCCATGAAGCTTCTCCATATTTTGTATTTAAATAATTACTTAATTGTTCTTTGTATTTTGCTGTTCTTGCTACTCCAGTAGGGATTTTTATATCCTTCAAATAAGAAGCAACCGGTATTGCTCCATGATCGGAGGTAAGAAATAATGTATATTCTCCTTTGCCTACCGTATTGTCAAGGTATATTAGAAGTTTACTTATTTCACGATCTAATCTTATATAAATGTCTTCTATTTCTACTGAATTAGGACCAAAAATATGTCCTGCTTTATCCGTAACAGAATAGCTTATTGTAAGCATATCTGTTTCTTTATCTGTACCTAGTTTTTCATGTTTAATTGCATCTATAGCAAATTCAGTAAGTAATGTATTACCTGCTGGCGAAAAACCTAACATCAAATATTCTATATTTCTTTTTCTGTATTTTTCTCTAAGTTTTTTGAAGTCATAAGGAAAGGTGGGACTGTTTTCTCCAAGGACAACCTCATAGTTGTTATTATCTCCATAACTTTCAGTATAGTTCTCTATAGGGTAAAGCGTATTCCAAACAGTATCTAAATACGTACTTGATTTTTCTAATTTATTAAATGTACTTACCCATTTAGGTAATTCGTTCATATAAAAAGAACTAGAAACAAAATATCCAGGACTTGTTTCAATATCATGCCAATATGCTGCATTAGCAAGATGACCTCCAGGTAATACAGCTCCTCTGTCTTTTAATGAAACACTAATTACTGTTGACCTGAAATTAGTACTCATACGCAGTTGGTCAGAAATTGTAGTCGTTTTCAGATTTTTAGGAGAAGATCCAGTATTGTTTTGTTTCTTACTCCCAATTAATACTACAGTAGTATCTTCTACACTACTAGTATATTTTTTTGTATCCCGGTTGTACCAACTATTACCTATTACTCCATGAATTGCTGGTGTCGTACCTGTATATATTGATGCATGCCCAGCTGCTGTAACCGTTGGGGTATAATTATATTGAGTGTTTTTAAAATTGAAACCATCTCGTAAAATTCTTTTAAAACCATCTTCGCTGTATTTTGCTTCATATCTGTATAGTTGTTCAGCCCTCATTTGATCTACAATGATACCAACAACTAATTTTGGTTTTTTTGAATCTACAGTTTGTCCATAAGAAATATTTGAGCCAATGATACACCAAAGGAAAGTGATAAAAATTGTTTTTAATTTTATAATAGTATTCATTATTAAACTAGGGCTTTATTGTTATATTTAAGAGACGATAATATGAATTTTTCGTTACATTTTGACTAGCTTTTTGTAATGAAATATTTTTGTTTTGGGTTCCAAAGTAGTTATTGTGCATAACACTAACTCTATGGCGCGATTTAATGCGCTATAACATTGTTAAGTTTCAGTAAACGCTTTACAATAACCGTTTTAATTCTAATTTTATTTTTTTTGTTTCTCCTTTTGAATTAATAATTGTGAGACGAATAATATCACCTTCTTTTTTTAAAAGCTCTCTATAAGCTATAAGGTCTCCAGAAGAATCTTTATTTAAAGAAATCAGTTTGTCTCCTTTTCTAATTCCTTTTTTATAGGCTGAACTTGTTTTCTCAATGTTATCTACTATAATAGTATCATCAACCTTTTTAAGGTCAATTCCGCTAATCGGAAATTCAAATGATTTGCTAAATGTATTATTTGGCTTTAAGTATAGTGTAGTGGTTGAATAATCTAAAACTATATTAAATCTACTGATTACTTTTGCTCCTAATATACCTAAGTAGCCTTCAAAACTACTCACTCCGCTTTTGTCGTTTGCTATTGAAACAACCATCTCATTAAATTCATATCCAGCAAAGTTCATTGATTCAATTGCAATATCTTCCCTAATAGATGCTCCGTCTAAGCTTTCAGATTTTGAAATTAGACTTTTTCCTGCTTTTTGGCTTAACTTATTTTTTTCGTTAAAAGGTGTGTTTATAAATAATGTTAAAGCAGCACCACTATCAAATAAAATTTTATCAGTATATGACTCTCCGTTTCTTAGCGTAATAGAAATGTCGAATTGAGGAACAGGAAGTACATTTCCAAATTCAAAAGAAATAGGTTTATAACCTAAAGTGTCTACATTTTCAATTTTATTGTATAAGAGTATTTTTTGGTTCTCATAATCAATTTTAGTAATGTATTTCTTGAGTAAACTATAACCAATAATCCCATCAAAATTTCTTTCCAACTTATCTTTCAACTTAGTTAAATCACTAAGCACTAAATGAGTGCTATCTATTTCAATTTTATTTTGAAGCTTCAATTTTTGATTTAGGATAATATCATAAGATTTTGTTCCGCCAGCACCCGAAACCTCTTGTTTATAATTTGCTTTTAATCCCAGCTTATTTGCAGTGGTAGAATCTAGTAAGTCTGATGCGGCTCCAGTGTCAAATACAAAAGTACTAGCTTCAGTATCGTCATTAATAGTAACATCAAGTAGAATTATACCATCTTTTAACTCAAAAGGTATTTCTGTTATTTGTGCATTTAAATGAATAGAAATAATAAGTGATACTAATAAAGTTATTGTTTTCATTGTTTTAATTTTTTAGGATTTTTGACTAACGTAAAAATTAGTCCTTGTTTTACAGTTTAGGGTTTCAATCATTGTTGCTCCTCTATTGATTTTGTTATTTCCGTAGACACCGCTCCTGTATGTAATGCTGTTTTATTTTCAATCAACATAATATGACATTCATTTTGTGAGCTCACTTTATGATTTACACCTCTTTTTACAATATATAAGTCCCCTTTATGCATTTGAAATGGTGGTTTATTTTCAATTTCAAAGACCAGTGACCCTTCAAGAATGTAGAAGAGCTCATCTTCATCTTTATGATTGTGCCATGGTACTTTCTCGCCTACTATTTTTACAATCTTGATATACACATTATTCACCTCACCAATAATTTTGGGAGAAAAATGATTTTCAATATTTTTCAGGGTAGCAGGTATGTTTATTTTTGAATTCATTTTTATTTTTTTTAAAACATTCTAAGAAGGCCAAAAATTGCTTACTTACTATTTTCAATTTCCAGTTTTTCAATAATCTCTTTTTTATCCAATTTTTTATAGATCAACAGACCAATAATAAATAGTGGCAGGAACAAGATAATTGGCGCAATGGATACTTCGTCTGTAGCCTCATCTTGCAGTGTTTTAATGCCGGGTAATAAAGCCAGAGAAAGGAAAAAATTAATAAGTCCGTGTGTAATTGCGATTGGAATTAGCTTATTGGTTTTTAGTAGCAATACCCCAAAAAAGAATCCATTGAACATAGCAAAAACTACCTGAACCATTACTTGCCCCACATTATCGTTTTTGGCTAGGTTTATAAGATGAAAAAAACCAAAAAACATCGATGTTAAAAGTATACTGATAAAAATACCGTTTTTACGTAAGCCATATTTTTTTAAAAAGAGCGGTTGTAATAAACCTCTGAAAAGATATTCTTCAGCAAAGCCAACCATAAGACAGGCAATAAGCAAAAGTATCAGGTTGGTGGGTTCTATTAATGACAAATCCCGTGAGTAAACAATTAGAATTCCAATGATGAATAAATAAATCGGTATTAAATTCAAATATTTAAATCTCCAGGGGAACTGTCTGGACAAACCTGCAATCGTGGAAAGCTTCAGTTTTCTTATGAAGCTATAAGCTATGAGAAAAAGCAAGCCCATTTTGAAGGTGAGATCTACATATTCCGACTTAAAATCATTATTTAAAACTTTGCTAAACATAACTTCTGTGGGTATAAGCATAATTAGACCTATGACAGCCAGCATGGAAATGGCAATGACGAAGGGTGATTTATTTTTAATGGAAGTCATCATATTTTAAATTTAATTATTAATGAATACACGAGTTGTTAGGCACTGGTTATTAATTTGGACCGTTTATTCCAATAATACAGGGCAAAACAAATACCAACTACTGGCAATACAATACCAAATTCATCGATATAGTATGCTGTATTTCCTGTATCCTGAGTTAATGGAGTAAAGAAATTTTGAATAAATAAATTATGACTTGCATGTAATATTACAGCGGTCCATAAACTACCTGATTTAATTCGAAACCAAGTATAAATGAAACTCATACTCACAATTAATAAGATAAAGCAAGACATGGCGTACCAGGGTGGTGTTCCACTATTGTAATCTGCAAAAAGTAAAATGGGTAAATGCCAAATCCCCCAAATAAAACCTGAAATCAATGAAGTCTTTGTGAAGCCATATTTTTTATAAAGTTCAGGAACTAAAAATCCGCGCCAACCAATTTCCTCACCTAAAGCACTTGCCGTACTTCTAATAGTTCCGAAAACTCCTAAAAGAATAAAATATAGAATTATGGTAAAGGCGCTACCAATAGGTCCAAGTCCAAAGGATTCTGTGAGATTACTAACAAATTCTTTATCATAAAATCCACCCCAACCAAAAACCCAAATAACGAGATAAGCGATAAAAGCATAAAAAAGAGGAATTAGATAACTCCAAATTTGGTATTTAGTTTTGCCCCATTTCCAACCAAGATCCGAAATGTTTCTTTTTAATAATTTCATAGTTATCAACGCCGAAATTCCTGGAGACCACATTAATCCCATTACATACAATCCACGCCCACCGCCTAGCTTTCCTGAATAAATAATTAGAAAATAAAATATTGCACTTAAAGCCAGTGTTACTGAAAGAAATAGAGTAATGGGTTTTAAACCTTTTTTAGTTGGATTGTCCATAGTTATTTAATTTACGTCAACATGTGCCATAACACATCGTTTTAATGTGTATTGTACATCCTTTTAGTTAGTATTTATTCAATCTTTCAATTTCTTTTTGATAAGCGGCCTCATGTCCTAACTTTAGCTTATTAGACACCGTGATAGCCGATTTATAAGTCTCAATTGCCTTACCTAATTGGTTTGTTTCTTCATACAATAGAGCTAAATTATTTACAAACTGAATGTACTTTGTATAGGCTTCTGCAGCTCTTTTATAGACAGTAATAGCCCCCAGTTTATTTTCTTCTTCTAGCAACTTCATAATTATGTTAATGTAAATACCAGCTGATCTTTTGGTGCTTTCCCCATACTTATCTGCTAGATTCTGCTCAGCATTTAAAAATTCTTCATCGCTATAGTTCTTCAATAAATTTTCGTAAACCTTCAAATCAGAAAACACAAATTTCAACCCATAATAGTTTAGTAATAATCGTGAATCATCGTGTGCTTCATCGCCCGCAGGTACTTCATGCTTATAATGGAAGTCTTTAGGTGTATTTTGTTTGATGACATCAACATATCGTGCTAATTCCTGTCGCATTCCCCAGCCCTCGTCTCCACCTGCTCCGAAGTAAACGGATTTATCGAGAGAAGTTTTAGACTTAAAAAATTCTTTAGCTTGAACGGTCATTTCTTCTTTATTCCACCATAACGCCGGTGCTTGAATAATGAATGCATTGAATAAATCTGGTTTATTCATTAAAGCATAGGTGCAAAAGAGACCTCCTAAAGAATGTCCTTCTAAAAGGCGATACGGATGCGTTCGAAAGTTTGATTCTATATATGGAATTAATTCCCTTTCTAAAAATTGAAGAAATTTGGGACCCCCTCCACTTTGTGGTATGGCTGTATCAGTTCCTGCATAAGAATCTTCTCCTGCATTTGAAGGTGTTAAATCTCTTTCCCTATCTAAACTTTCTATAGCCACAATAATCATTGGTGGAATAATACCTGATTCTGTTAGAAGCTCCATCGTTCCTACCTGATGTTTTATATTTCCAAGTCCATCCAAAAGGTAAAGCACAGGATAGTAGGCTTCACTCTCTTTGTATCCATTTGGTAATGAAATAATAATGGGACGGTCTTCTTGTAAAATTTCAGATTTTAAGATATACTGTGTTCCTAAACCTAAAAGTTGATTGTCTTCCGTTAACTCTATTTTATCTGCCAACTGTGCATAAGCACTAAATTGAAAGAAAATTATAGTAAGTACTGCTAGCGAAGTTATGATTGATTTATAGTTCATTTATTTTATGTTTTAATATTAAGACGAGATAAGAGTTTTAATGCTACTTAGTGTTTTATCTTTTTTCAAATTTTACGTTTTTAACTCTCCCTAGCATAGACAACTTGAACATATCTCTTGTCTCTTTAAACTCAAAAGTTTGTCTTGAGTTTACGCTTAGAACATCTTTCATTACGGGCTGAACCTCACCAATTGGATTGCCTTTCACAAAAAGTATGATGCGATCATTTTTAATTTTTAGTGTATACACAGCATCCAATTCTTTGCTATAGTAATCACCAGAATATCTTTCTAAATCTGTTGCACTATATTTAGTTATGGGTTTATAAGCAACAAAAGTTGATGGCGCGGCATTAGGTGGATTCACTGTAAACTCTTTGGTAATTCCATTAGAGTTCACCTCTAAAATAACGGGAACACGAGGACCAATCATTTGAAATTTATTTGTTTCTATTGGTAACATTTTAGTAGCCCTTCCATTAGCTCTTATATAATTAAGGGTATCATTGCGAACTTCAAGTTTGCGACTGGTTTTACTCTTAAAATCCCAATAAGATCCTTCAAAAGCATGCAATTCTTTATCAGTTAATGTAATTGATTTAGGATCCTTTATTTTAGAGGAAGATTTTTTTGTTTGAGCTCTTTTTTCTTTCTTGAATGTATCTTCAAGAAAAAGATCGGCAACTTTATAGGCCATTTTTGTTGGGTCAGAATCTGTTCTATTTGCTAAGATAACAACTGAAAATTGCGCTTCAGGAAATCTAATCAATTCAGCTTTATATCCAACATTTGCACCACTATGATGAATGGCTTTAAGTCCTTTATAGGTAATTATATTGAGGCCATTTGCATAACGAATCTTACTTCCATCATTTAAGATTCCTTGTTTTGTTATTTTATCCCAAAAACCTTGATTGAACGATTTAGAGTTATAAAATGTAGCATCCCATTTTGCAAGATCGTTTACATTAGTAAATACACCTCCATCACCAATCATATCTAGGGTTGTATTGTATATATAATATCCACCCTTTCTATCGGGTCTATATCCGGATGCTCTATTTTTAACAATTTGATTATGATTGTTATGAAAATGCGTATCATTCATTTCTAAAGGGTCGAAAATATTTTTCTTTGCAAACTCGGCTAATGAAATCCCGCTAACCTTTTCAACTATTTGACCAAGTAGCCAATATCCAGAATTGCTATACAAATATTCATCTCCAGGAGTAAAGTTTAATTCTTGCTGGTTTGTTAATAATTTTTCTACGATTTCATCCGTATAATAATCATCTACTGTTAAACCAGAAAGTCTAGCCAAGATAAGATAATCTCTAACGCCACTCGTATGGTTTAATAAATGTTGGATGGTAACTTTATGGGCGTAAGTTGGGAAATTTGGAAAAAATTTTATCAAGGTATCTTCCAATGATAATTTACCTTGTTCCGACAACATAATGATCGATGCCGCTGTAAATTGTTTTGAGGTTGAAGCTATTCTAAAAACAGTTTTAGATTCGTTTGGAATATTATAATCTAAGTTAGCCATTCCATATCCCTTAGTAAAAATCAATTTTCCTTCTTTTATGATTCCTACAATTCCTCCTGGAGAATCTGGAGTATCCCATCTTGAAAATATATTATCAATTGTTGTTTGTTGTGGAATTTGCTCTTGAGCATTAGCTGAAAAAATGCTTAACACAATAAGCAGCATTACTTTTAAATGTTTCATTTTGATTCTTATTTAAATTAATTATGATTCAAATAAACAATCAAAGTTTAAGTCTTAAAATAATAGATGATATACCAATGCATAATTAGTATACACATAACTATAAGTCTCCTAAACAATGGTTTGACTAAAAAAAAATATTGTTTGTCATGATTTTAACAGTGTATATCAATATTCTTGTAGAAATGTTATAACAATAGTAATTTTGACCTATGATTGAGTTTTTAAAAAAATACAAAGCTTTTTTATTTGGGTTTATTATTATTGTGCCCATATTTTATTTGTTAGATTATTTTGGGTTCATTATTCTTCCAAAAGAAAGGACCTATGAAATTCTTATTTATGTTATCATTTGGGGGTTAGCCATAGCCTTACCTATTCATTATTTCAAAACGAAAAAGTTAATTGTACTTAGAGTACTTAGTTTAATTGTACTCGCCTTTTTGATACTGTTTATCGATTCTAGCATGAAAATGCCTGACAACCCAATCACTATCATTCTATTGATGGGGTTTTGGTTTGGAATTGCTTATTTTTTGTTTCCTGCGTTTGTAAAAAAATATTGGAAATTAATAGCACTTTTTTATATTCCATTATTTCTTTACTTCGTTTATATAAGATTATCTGCAACTGATTTAGAATCCTATTTAAAAATAAGAGAGGAATTACCTCTAATTATCTTCTTTTTGCCAATACCAATCTTGTTTCTTGTGTGGCTTTTTGAACAATGGAAATGGATACAAAATTTAAAAGCTGAAAAAGCAACTGCAGAATTATCATTATTGAGAGCACAAATAAATCCACATTTTTTCTTCAATACGTTGAATAACTTGTATGCTTTGACGGTTAAAAACTCAAAACAAGCGCCAGAGGTAATTTTGAAATTATCAGACATGATGCGTTACACCATTTATGAAGGAGAAAAGGAAACAGTAAAACTTGCCGATGAAATAGAATATTTGAATAACTATATAGAATTACACAAAATTCGCTATAAAAAATCTGTTGAGATCACCTTTGATTATACCTCGGTAGATACTCATGTAACAATTGCACCTTTATTGTACATTATTCTTTTGGAAAACGCTTTCAAACACGGTGTTGAAACACTTACTGAAAACGCCTTTATTCATATCAAACTATATGATGACAATGATTTTATCAATTTTACGATTGAGAATAATTTTGACCCTAATGAAATCAGTGAATCAAATGGAATTGGATTAAAGAATTTAAAGAGAAGACTCTCTTTATTATATAAAAACCAATATGAATTAAAAGTTGATTCATCAACCAATCGATACACAACAACGTTAAAAATTTCGAAACATGCTTAAATATATCATTATCGATGACGAACCATTAGCCCACGAAATTATAGAAGAATTCTGCAATATACTGCCCCATTTGCAATTGGAAAAGAATTGTTACAATGCCATGGAAGCCATGCAGTTTTTAAATGAAAATAGTGTTGATTTCATGTTTTTAGATATTAACATGCCTAAACTAAGAGGGTTAGATTTTTTAAAGACACTAACGCATCCGCCAAAAACAATTATTACTACAGCTTATAAGGAACATGCTTTAGAAGGTTATGAGTTAAACGTTATTGATTACTTACTAAAACCTTTTAGCTTTGATCGTTTGGTAAAAGCAGTAAATAAGGTTTCAGAAAACCAAGAAACTAAAACGATTATCAAAGAAGTTAGTAATGAAGATTCGTCTGGTCGGTTCTTTGTTAAGGGAGATAAGAAACATCATCAAATAGATTTGGACGACCTCTTATATATCGAAGCTTATGGAAACTATACCAAACTATTTTTAAAAGATGAAATGATTATAAGTCACGAAAAAATCTCTCATTATGAATCAATCTTACCTGATGGAAATTTCTTAAGGGTTCATAAATCGTTTATTGTAGCGATAGATAAAATAAAATCCATAGAGGGAAATCGTATTCTTATCAACGATCATAAAATCCCTATTGGACAAACCTATAAGAGTAATGTTAATAGGTTATTTAATAGTTAATTCCCTTTCCTCACGCATTTATTCATGGTCTATTAAGTACTAGTAAGGCAGAACATTATAGAACCAAATGTTATGATTGGTATTTTAAGAGAGAAGTCCATTTGATAGCTATAATGCAGTAATTAAATACGCTTTATATCATCAGCCGCTTCAGAATGAATCTGAGAAAAAGAACCATTTTTCTGTATATTAGCTACCCATCGAGTTTTTAATAGATTCCATTCCAATCAAAAAAGCCTAATGCTATGAAAAATACCCTCAGAATTTTTGTACTAGCCCTACTTTGTTGTACAATGTCCCCAGTATTCTCACAGGACAAACATCATTACCAGACCGATTTCTCAGTTGAAAATATTAAAGAGCGAAGAACAAAAATTTTAGACGCTATTGGAGACAATGGTATTGCCCTTATTCAGGGTGCTAGCGGACATGACGGATTCAGTATTTTCCGCCAGTCGAATACGTTCTATTACTTAACCGGATTAGAGACAGACCATGCCTATCTCCTACTAAACGGGAAACGCAATCAGACGACATTATACTTGCCCCATAGAGACAAAGGTAGAGAACAGGGACAAGGGAAAATATTGTCTGCGGAAGATGAACTGTTAGTCAAAGAACTTACCGGGGTTGATAGAGTTAAAGGATATGAATTTTTATCGGCCGATCTACTCAGGACCGGCTTAATTAAATCTGCCCCACCCCTATTGTATACACCTTTGAGTCCGGCTGAAACAGGAAACGATAGTAGAGATGAGCTGTTATTTGGCCAGGCCCGTACTGCTGCTGATCCCTGGGATGGGAGTGCTACAAAAGAGGCCCTGTTTGTTCAAAAAATTAATTCGCAATTCCCACAATTCGAAATTCGCGACCTTTCTCCGATACTGGATGAAATGCGCCTCATTAAAAGCAATGAAGAAATTGCACTAATACGAAAAGCCACACAAATAGCCGGGCTTGGAATTATGGAAGCCATGCGATCTACGAAGCCTGGTATATTTGAATACCAGCTAGATGCTGCAGCTAAATACGTTTTCCATGTAAACGGGTCGCGGGGGGATGGCTATGCCTCTATTATAGGTGGAGGAACCAATGCCTATATGGGGCACTATTTTCATAAAACGGATGTGCTTAATGACGGGGATTTGGTATTGATGGATTATGCACCAGATTATCGCTATTACACCAGTGATGTAACCCGGATATGGCCCGTGAATGGTACTTTTGATAACTCCCAAAAAGAGTTATACAAGTATATAGTAGCTTATAGAGATGCACTTTTTAAGTATATAAAGCCCGGGGTAACCGCTAGCGAAGTATTAGATTTGGCCGCTGCTGATATGACACAGTATTTAAAAGGAAAAACCTTTGCCAAACCTCACTATTTAAGTGCGGTACAGGAAGGTGTGAAATTCAGAGGGCATTTTCAACATCCTGTGGGTATGGCAGTTCATGATGTGGGAAGTGTACACCGAGTTCCTTTAAGGGTAGGGATGGTTTTCACCATAGATCCCATGATTTGGATACCCGAGGAACGGTTATACATTCGAATTGAAGATATGGCCCTGGTAACTGATAATGGTGTTGAAAACTTAAGTGCGTTTGTTCCTTCTTCCATAGAAGCTATAGAAAAGACGATCAAAGAAAAAGGATTAACAGAATTTCATCCACCAGCCAAACTACCTTTAAAAAACTAGAAACCGATATCGCAATGCAAAACCGACTATTACTAATTCTTCTCTTATTACCATTTTACGCCATGTGGGCAGTTCCATTTTCGGATACCTATCCGAAAAATCCAAATATAGATGCTATAAACTATACGTTTCGGATTAATGTATCCGATTCTAACGATGAAATTCGTTGTGAGGAGACTATTGATATCCGATACTTAGCAGAAGGCATTACCACCTTACGCCTAGATTTGATTAAAGCCTCTGAGAAACTGGGAAATAAGGGTATGGTGGTAAGTGCCATTACATCAGAGGGAAAAACTCTGGACTACACCCATGAAAATGATGTCTTAACTATTCAGCTACCAATCCCCAGTACTATGCAGCAACGCAGTAGCTATACGGTAACTTATAAAGGCGTACCGGCCACTGGTCTTAAAATCGCAAATAATAAATATGGGGACAGAACCTTTTTTAGTGATAATTGGCCCAATAAGGCCCGGAATTGGTTGGCTACTATAGACCATCCGTATGACAAAGCCACTTGCGAGTTTATTGTTACTGCGCCTGCCCATTACCAGGTTATTTCCAATGGTTTGAAAATAGAAGAAACCAATTTGCCAAATGGCAAGCTTCTTACCCATTGGAAGCAATCCGTTCCTATCGCTACCTGGTTATATGTTTTGGGGGTAGCCGAGTTTGCCGTTCAATATGTAGATAAATTCGATGGGAAATCTATAGAAACCTGGGTATACCCTCAAGATAGGGGCGCTGGGTTTTATGATTTCGCCATTCCTACAAAAAGTGCCCTGGAATTTTATAGCGATCGCATTGGTTCCTTTTCCTATGAAAAGTTGGCCAACATACAGTCGAACAGCGTAAGCGGTGGTATGGAAGCAGCTTCGGCCATTCTCTATAGTGAGAACTCCGTAGTGGGAGATAGAAATGAGCGTTGGCGAAATGTAGTGATTCATGAGATCGCCCATCAGTGGTTCGGAAATGCCGTAACAGAGTACGATTGGGACGATGTTTGGTTAAGCGAAGGTTTTGCTACCTATTTTACCTTGCTTTTTATTGAACATGAATATGGACGAGATGCCTTTATAGAAGGCCTCGCAAAAAGTAAAAAAAGAGTAGATGATTTTTATGCAAAAAACCCAGCGTATCGTATTGTACATGATAACCTTGCTGATATGTCAAAAGTAACCAGTATACAGACCTATCAAAAAGGAAGCTGGATCCTACATATGTTACGTGGAGTTGTTGGCACAGAGGTCTTCTGGCAAGGAATTAGATCGTATTATAAAAAATATAAGGATATAAACGCTACCACAGATGATTTTCGCAGAGAAATGGAGGTAGCTTCTGGTTTGGATCTTGAACATTTTTTTCAACAATGGCTGTACCAGCCTGGTACTCTAAAGTATAAAGGAACATGGCAATTCAATGCAACTAAAAAGGAAGTGACGATAGAACTAGATCAGGTGCAGACCGATGGTAGTTACTTCAAAATGCCGCTAGAAGTAGGCATATACGGTACAGATAAAACACAAGAGCTCATCAAAAAGTTCCAAATCGATAAAAAATCTAATACTCTTACCTTCTCGGTTGATTTCGAACCCGAAAGGTTGATCCTCGATCCTAATTTCCTGGTTCTTATGGAGGCGGATTTTGAAAAAAAATAAGATAGCAATGGGAATTATCCCAAATTTTTTATCACTTTCAGCGCTCTATCAATTTCCTCTTTCGAATTATAAATATGTACTGAATGGCGGATATTTTTTTCGCCAACGGAACGGGGTTGCAACCGTTCCTTCTCCCACATGGTTTTTTGTAAATCGGGACCTGATATACCAGCAACATTATACGTTGTAATTCCTGCCGCCATATTCTCATTCGTTGATGATTCTATGGTTACGTGTGGAATTTCTTTTAAACCCGCTCGCAGATAACTACCTAGTTCCTTAATTCGGCCTAACCATCTTTCTTTACCAATCGTATTAAAGAAATCCACTGCGGCATCATACCCCGCCATAAGGCCTGCATTGCCGGTGCCATTCTGCATTAAACGAAATCCATGGTCGTCTTTATTATCCCATTGATAGCTAGCAATGGTGGTCCATATTTTCGGCGAGACATTCTTATTGATATATAAAAGACCGCTCCCCGCAGGTGCTAAAAGCCATTTATGCAAACTTGAATAATAGGCATCACAGTCAATATCCTTTACGTCTACTTCTATTTGACCTACGCATTGCGCACCATCCAGTACAGTGAAAATACCACGCTTCCTTGCTTCCGCACAAACTGCTTTAACCGGCATTACCGTTCCGTAACCGGAAACCATATGTGGTATGGCAATTACCCTGGTCTTTGGGGTTACCTCTTTAAAAATTGCATCGAATATCTCTTGAGGGTCGTTTGCGGGGACGGGCATTTTGGCTTGTTTATAAATACAACCTTTTCTTTTGGCAAGCAGTTGCCATGCCCCAAAACCTCCCCCATGTTCTTGATTAGTGTTGAGCAGTTCATCTCCCTTTTTTAAGTCTAAGCCCATTCCAACATAGTTCATACCGAAAGTCGCATTTTGAATCAATGAAATTTCCTTAAAATCACAATTGATGATCTTACCTAATTTGCTTCGTAGTTCTTCATATGGAAAATATCCTGTCAACAGCGCAGGACCAGAACCGTTTTTATAATCTATAGTTGCCGCTTCTGTAGTGTAATGCATCATATGATGAATCATCTTGTCCAGGACGTAGCCAGACGAAGGACCCATAGTGCCATTATTAAAATAGGTCAGCCCCTCTTTAAGCGGGAATTGTTTTCGTACCATTCTCCAATACTCTTCCGGATCGTCATAGGCCTCATGAAGTTTATTAAGAGACCAATCTTTTTTAGAATCAAAAGATAAAAATGGAGCGGCCATGGCCGCCAGGGAACTGGTTTTTAGAAAAGCTCTACGCTGGTTCATAGTTTTTATTTTAATATCCTGAAGTTACCAAACTTTTTAAAAAGGTCGAAAAAATACACTAGGATAAACTAACTCGAATCATAGTATCCAAAAAAAAGTGATCTATTTTTTTGTAAATCCGGCGTGCAGCATCACCCCAGAAGTATATAGAATAACTACGATAACAACCCACCGAAGCACATCTAACGGTAACGACTTTACTATAAAAGCGGCGATACCCACTGCTACAATACCGGGAATTGCCATGGCAACAGCAGCCTTTCTGTTATAAGCCTTTTCCCGAATAAAACGCACGGAGGCCGGAGGCATCAAAAAAGCGCAGGATCCCATCATAATCGGAAAAGCCACCTGGGGAGACATACCCAATGCAAAAACCAACGCCATACAGGGAGCGTATAATCCTATCCCCGCTGTCATTAAGGCGCCCAAACCAAAATTGGCAATTATTGCAATGGCCAATTTTCCATTATTGAGTCCAATGGCCTCTCCTCCACCCTGAATCCATTCCATGCTGGTAGCCAGCATAAAAAAAGCCGTGACCAATAAGGCGAAGCCCATGACTAATCGAATTCTTTTTTCAGACAATTTAGCGACCACACCGGCACCTAATACTGCCCCGAGTGCAGCTGATATGAACATGGAGATCAATGTTATGGGCTCTACTTCAATAATGGTAATAAATATTAATGCCTGAAACAATACCGGAAGGGTATTCGCAACATTCATGGTGCCGGGAATATGCTGATCCTTGGTTTGCTTTGTAAATTTCAGAAGGGCCGTTTGAGGTGCGAATGCGCCAATACCCAGGACATCAAAAAAATTGACTACAAACCCAATAATTGAGGTTTTTAACCAGCTACTATCCTCCAATGAATTTCGATGTGCTAAGAAGTCCCTGGTTAAAACAATGCCGAACCAAACCGCCAGACCGGCCAATGAAACCCAAAGTACTGTAATCATAGTTGTTGTATAGGTGTTATAGAAAGCTTGGAAAGAACCAACCCAATAAAGTATTGGGTGTCCAAAAGACTACTTTTCGATTAGCATACCTTAAAAAAAGTTTTATTTGTATTGAGTTCCCCTTTGGCCAACCTGGCCTCAATTTCCTTAGCAGTTTTAGTTATCGCAAGGCCTCCTAAACCAGTGCAACGGTGCGTATTAGGCAAGGCATCGCCTACGCGCTTCATTGTTTCCACCACTTCGTCTAAAGGAATTAAATGGTTATAGTCAGACAGGGCCATGTTTGCACAAGAAATGGCATTGGTTGCTGCCATCACATTCCTGTTTAGACAGGGCGCCTCTACCCTATCAGCAATCATATCGCAAATCATACCTAAGCTAGATTGCAACGCCATTGAAGCTGCTGAAAGTGATTGGTTCAATGTGCCTTTTTTTAATACAACAATCCCTGCCGCTGCCATCCCCGATCCTGATCCGCATTCGGCCATGCACCCTCCAACTTCTGCTGCAAAAGTGGCGTGTGCCGCAATGAAAACTCCTATAATTCCTGCAGCCAGCATTGCTTTTATCATCTCGTCTTCTGAAAGCTCCAATGTTTTTCCTATACCAATAATTGCACCGGGTAAAGCCCCACAAGAACCTGCAGTTGGTGCTGCGACGATTACGCCCATAGAACTTTTTACTTCCATCATAGCAGAGGTGTAAAGAATAACCTGGTTCAGCACATCACCTCCCACCAATTTTTTTCCATTCATTCGTTCCTGAAAAGTTAAGGATTGTGGCCCTAGAATACGATCGGCATATTTCGTTCCTTGTAAGCCAAGGTCGATGGCATTTTCCATGATCTTTAAAATAGAACGCATCTTTTCAAAAACCACCTCCTTTGAAATATTGCCCCGCATACTTTCATAGGCTACGGCCAACTCCCATAATTCGAGTTCCTTGCCCTCGTTGTACGCCAGCATTTCATTACAGGTAATAAAAGGAACGGTAAGATCCTTACGTGCCATTATGGGGAGTACTGGATACATTTTTTTTATAAAAAGTACCTCGTTCATTTCTAGCAGTGATGCCTCCAGAAGTGTTGGAATAAATTGATCTGATTTTATTTCAATAAAAGAATATGCTCCTTCACGCAGGGCAATCTCATCACAAGGAAAGTCTTGTTCTATATACGTAACAAGATTAGCGGGCGATTTACAGTAGACCAGGGTCTGGTAGAAATCTCCGGCCATTGATACGGGGGCACCGTCTATTTCAATAACCTCAATCATTCCTCCCCCGGTAGAAATGGCAGTAACACTTCTAGTCTCTTTGTTGTTATGGAGTGTAATCTTATAGGTGTTGGGATGTATAGCCCCTATTGGATGAATATCGATTTTTATTTTAATCCCGGCTTCGTCAATAGCCTGTAAATAATTTGGTAGGCGTTCCTCGTCCGCTTCCCAGCCCATAAACCCACCAAACAAACCCATGTCCGATCCTTGGCCCTTATGAGTTGTGGCCAAAGAACCGTTGGGATCATACTCAATATATACTTCTTTGATGTCCCCATCCATTAAATCGAGACACATCCGGCCAATACGCAAAGAAGCCGCACAATGGGAACTTGAAGGCCCCCGCATAACTGGGCCGATTACATCATTGAAAATACTGGGATATTTTTTCATCTGGCCAATTCATTTAATAGTTGAAAATTGAGTCCTATAGCATGTATACCCTCTAATTTTAGTAGTGTCCTGTCCTTATTGGACCATTCTTACCAAATATAAGAAAATTTTATAGGCTCTTTTTATTGGTTATACAACACGCATTCTTAACTCGGTTTGTCCTCTTTCCTACCCCTTTCAAAAAGTGTTATTGACAAATAAATGTTAAAATTTTATTAAATAGTACTATTTTATGCATAGTACTGTAACATAATTACTTTTCTATCGTCTTTAGCATATAGACAACAAGTAAAGAAAACTAAACCAATGTTTCATCTATTAATTCTTATTCTGCCAAAAGCGATCAAAGTGTTCGGAATTACCTCTACGGTATATGACTTATACGCTAGCCTGTTCGGTACAATGGAGATTAATCTTAACCTCTTATTTTATACCCTAGCAATTGAAACTCTTTTTGTTTATCTGAAATCTACGCCTATAAAAATTCCTGTTTGGGTAGAAGTTGTGGAGGACTTTATTTAAAATCAATTTTACCTGTATCAATCAATTTAATATTAAATCCTTGTTTTTCAGGGTTCCATGCTACCTACTTGCGATTTCTATTCCTATTCCTTTTCCTGTTGTTATTTTGAGAGCCGCTACTGTTAGAATTTCGATGCTGGTTACGATTGCTGTTGCGATTAGAATTCTGCGACCGCTGTGGTCTTTGTTCCGTCCTGGTATCAACTTCTTCCTCCATAAATTGGTGCGCAGGCATACGAGGAACCGCCTGTTTAATAAGTTTTTCAATATCGCGGAGATATGGTTGTTCTTCCTTGTCACAAAAAGAGAGTGCAATACCGCTGGCACTGGCTCTACCTGTTCTCCCAATCCGGTGTACATAGGTTTCTGAAACATTGGGTAGATCATAGTTGATGACTAATGAAAGTTCCTCAACATCGATGCCCCTGGCAGCAATATCCGTAGCAACTAATACCTTTAATTTACCATCCTTAAAGTCGCCTAAGGCCCTTTGCCTGGCATTTTGTGATTTATTGCCGTGAATGGCCGCTGATCGTATATTAGCCTGACTTAATTTTTTTACAATTTTATCGGCGCCATGTTTTGTTCTGGAAAAGATTAAAACGGAATCCGTTGATCTCCCCTCTAATAGATGAACCAATAACTTAGGCTTATTGCCTTTACTTACGAAATAGACCCCCTGCTCCACTTTCTCCGCGGTAGCTTGTTCTGGTTTAATGGTTATCTGCTCAAAATCTCCCAACATTTTTCTTGATAGTGCTACGATATCTTTGGGCATAGTTGCCGAAAAGAAAAGTGACTGTCTTTTGGGGGGTAGTTTAGATATGATCTTCTTAATGTCGTGAATAAAACCCATATCCAACATATGGTCGGCTTCATCCAGTACCACGTATTCCAAGTCCCGAAAAGATATAAAACCCTGGTTCATTAAATCTAGTAAGCGGCCCGGTGTAGCAACCAGAATATCAACGCCACTTCGAAGTGCGTTTACCTGCTTCCCTTGTTTAACACCACCAAAAATAACGGTGTTTCGTAAACCGGTAAATTTTCCATAAGCCGTTAAACTTTCACTTATTTGGATTGCCAGTTCTCGTGTTGGTGTTACAACTAATGCTTTTATGCGTCGTTTGCCCCGTTGTCCGTTTTGCGAAGTATACAAATGCTGAAGGATGGGAACTCCGAATGCAGCAGTTTTACCCGTTCCTGTTTGTGCTACCCCTAAGAGGTCTTTACCTTTGAGGAGAATGGGAATTGCTTGTACTTGTATTGGGGTGGGATTTTCATAGCCTTCGGCTAGAAGTGCTTTCAATAACGGTTCGGCCAGGCCAAGTTCTTTGAATGTCATTTTTTTAAATAAGCCGCGAAGATACGGCTATTTGGGCTTTGAACCGTAAAGTTGGCCGTACGAAGAGAAATTACCTTACAACCCGGCAACTGCAGCCTCTGCACAACGCTCCCCATCCATAGCCGCTGATACAATGCCCCCTGCATATCCCCCACCTTCGCCACAAGGAAATAATCCTTCAATTTCAGGATGCTCTAATTGTTCGTTCCTGGGAATATTTACCGGAGAAGAAGTTCGCGATTCTACTCCCACAACATTGGCTTCTGCCGTGTAATAGCCTTTCATTTTCCTGCCAAACTCCGCAAACCCGGTCCGTAAGCGTCCTCCTATTAACTTTGGAAGCAGCGAATGCAAAGGAGCTGATTTGAGTCCCGGCTGGTACGATGTTGGATTCAGATCTGAAGACAAGTTTCCTTCTACAAAATCTGTTAATCGCTGTGCCGGTGCGGTTTGGGTTCGTCCACCTGCCGTATAGGCTAAACGTTCTAGATCTTTCTGGTATTCCAATCCTTTTAAGACCCCATACTTTTCGTACTTGGGAATATCTTCCTCCACGTTTATTTCTACAACAATGCCCGAATTTGCAAAAAGATTATTCCGTTTAGACGGAGACATACCATTCACAACCACTTCTCCGGGAGATGTTGCTGCAGGAACGATAAAACCCCCGGGGCACATACAGAAAGAATATACTCCACGATTCTTCACCTGGTGAACCAAACTATAGGCCGCAGCCGGAAGCAATTCATTTCGTTCCCCTTTGCAGTGGTATTGAATAGAATCTATAATTTGTTGCGGGTGTTCTACCCGAACGCCCATCGCAAAAGACTTTGCTTTTAGGGCAATATTCTTTTTTTGAAGCAGGTAGTAAATGTCACGAGCCGAATGACCGGTTGCCAGAATAACCCTTGACACCTTCATCTCATCACCATTTTGTAAAACAATGGTATTTAATTGATTACGTTCTGTTATAAAATCTATTACTTTAGTTTCAAAATGTACCTCCCCACCAAATTTCAGGATAGTTTCCCGTATGTTCTGAACTATTTTCGGGAGTTTATTGGTACCGATATGCGGGTGAGCATCAATAAGTATTTGCTCCGTAGCTCCATGGTGTACTAAACTTTCAAAAATACGCCTGACATCCCCTCGTTTGAGACTTCTTGTATATAATTTCCCATCGGAATAGGTGCCTGCCCCTCCTTCCCCAAAACAGTAGTTACTATCCTTGTTTACGATATGGTCCTGGTTGATAGCTTTTATATCTCTACGCCGATTTTGTACATTTTTTCCCCGCTCCAGAACAATTGGTTTATAGCCAAGTTCTAAACAACGCAATGCCGCCCACATCCCAGCCGGACCAAAGCCTATGATATGAATAGGTTTAGCTTTTGAAACATCTTTATAATCAAAGGAGTACGTAGAAGTTGCAGGAGCTTTTTCCTTTATATACACAGCAAGCTTATAATTGAAATAAATGGTTTGTTTTCGAGCGTCTATAGACTTCCGCAGCACGGTTAGCGTAAAATCAGTTTCAGGAATACGCAGGTATTGGGATGCTTTCCGCATAAGGATGCCCTCCTGGCCTTCTTCCTTTAATGGTACCCGTACCTGGATGTTTTTGATCATAGGACAAAAATACTCGAATTACAGAATAGAATTCGGGATACTTATAATTTTAGGTATTGATAGCTAAAGGACACTATTTTCGTTTGTTATAATTTTTATCCCCTCTGGTTTTGGGTTTTTTATATTTAGCTTTAATAATTCGTTTATAAGAACCCCCTTCATTTGTTTTCCTGTTTTTTTCTGACTTTTCATGAAAACTTGCGCCGCGTTCGTGCTCATTACTTTGCTTGTGCGGATTATTTGGTTCAATAACTCTGGGTTTCTCATCAGGAGTTAGCTCTGTGGCTATGGCTACACTCTCTGGTAAAGGAAGTTGTTCAACTTCCATATTCATAAGTGTTTCTATAGCGTTTTTAGCGGCAATTTCTTTCTCTGTATAGAATAAAAGGCTTTCTCCTTTCTTTTCTGCACGCCCTGTACGGCCAATTCGGTGCATATAATTTTCAGGAAAATTTGGGGTGTCAAAGTTTATTACATGTGTTATTTCGAGTAAATCGAGTCCACGAGCCATCACATCGGTGGTAACCAGAATCCTGTTGAAACCTTCATCGAACTGCTTAATAGACCGCATTCGATAATTTTGCGTTTTATTGGAATGAATTACGCAGATTTCGTCATTATAGAATTCCTGTAATGCTGTAAACAATAGATCGGCACTTTTTTTATTGGATACAAAAACCAGTACTTTTTTAAAAGTGGATGCATTTTTTAGTAAGTGGATAAGCAAATTTGCTTTCGTGTAAAAGTTAGGAACTGCATAACTACGCTGGGTTATATTTTCTAGAGGTGTACCGCTAAGAGCAACCGAAATTTTTTCCGATAGCATAAAAAATTTGGCGATGATATCTTCTATATCTTCTGTCATCGTTGCCGAAAACATTATGTTCTGACGATTTTTGGGTAATAAATCGAAAATATTGGTAAGTTGAAACCTAAATCCCAGATCTAGCATCACATCAACTTCATCGATCACTAATTTTTTAATAGATTTTAATCGCAAGGCACCACTCAGTACCAAATCATACAGACGGCCAGGGGTTCCTACAATAATGTCTTGCCCTTCATCTACTAATGCTTTTTGAGTATTTATATTGGTGCCACCATAGACTCCTACTACTCTATTATTGAGATACTTACTAAATTTTTTAATCTCATCAACAACCTGTACTACCAATTCGCGTGTAGGCACTAAAATTAATACTCTGGGATGCTTTTCTTTTGAAAATGGAAGCATTTGTAAAATCGGCAACATATAGGCAAATGTCTTCCCGGTTCCCGTTTGTGCAATCCCAACCATATCTTTCCCAGATGAAATTACAGGAAAGGCTTGCCATTGAATGGGTGTTGGGTTCGTATACCCTATATCAGTTATAGCGTATCGAAGTTGGTCAGAGATTTTAAATTCGTCAAACGATTGCATCTTCAATAATTTTATACAAAAGTAGTGTATTACAAATACAGGTACTTGCGAAAAATAGTCGCAATGTAACTCTTGGACTTCGATCCCCCCTACTCTTCCTTAAGTTACTGAATACATCAGCTCCTTTATTCCCTGTTTTTCATTGGGTGTTATATAGCTCTGGCAAGATTTCTAGTATGCTTTTCATTGGCCGGTATACAAATTATTGGCTATATTACCCGTCCTTTGCAGACGTTCATAAGCAACCCAACATAACCTATGGCAGACAAAAAGAAGTTTGGCACTTTTGCGGGAGTCTTTACCCCATCTATACTCACTATTTTAGGCGTTATTATGTACATGCGCTTGGGTTGGGTAGTTGGTAATGCCGGACTTATAGGCACCATTATTATAATTATTATAGCCCATGTAATTGCGGTGACTACTGGTTTAAGTGTTTCTTCCGTGGCAACTGATAAAAAGATTGGTGCCGGCGGCATTTACTATGTGCTATCGCGAAGTATGGGAATTCCAATCGGGGGCTCTATTGGAATTGCCTTATATGTAGGTACCGCTTTTTCTATTGCCCTCTATTTAATTGGATTTTCTGAAAGTTTTAATGCCTATTTCGGCTTGGGCATGTCGGTCAATGATTTTAGAATAACAGGGACCTTGGCGTTGATAGCGCTCACAGGGTTAGCATTAATAAGCACCTCCCTGGCCTTAAAGACCCAATTTATAATTCTGGCGGCCATTATCGTTTCCTTGATCGCTATATTTTCCGGCTCCACTGAGTTTGCACCACAATCGGTATCCTTATTTTCAACGGAGGGTGCCATACCCCTGGAGGTGGTCTTTGCAGTATTTTTCCCGGCAGTTACCGGTTTTACAGCTGGTATTGCAATGAGCGGAGATTTAAAAGACCCTAAAAGATCTATCCCAGTTGGTACGTTATCGGCTATTGGTGTAGGATTGGTGGTTTATATTGTGCTAGCTGTTTTTATGGCCTATACCATTAATTCGGAGTTATTAAGAACAGATTATAATATTCTAATGAAGATCGCCCTCTTTGCACCTGCTGTTGTAGCTGGTATCTGGGGCGCCACACTGTCTTCGGCCCTGGGAGGCATTCTTGGAGGCCCAAGAATACTTCAAGCCATGTCTATAGATAAGGTAACCCCAAAAATATTTGGGAAAGGAAAGGGAGCCAACAATGAACCGGTGAATGCCTTGTTCATGGTGTTTATTATTGCCGAGGCCGGTATTCTCATTGGGGAATTGGACGTTATTGCTCGGGTGGTTTCTATGTTTTATCTGACTGCTTACGGCTTTATCAATATTTCCTATTTCCTGGAGAGCTGGGCAAATCCTGATTTTCAACCAAGCTTTAAAATTAAACGTTGGATTGGTCTGCTTGGTTTTATCGCCTGCTTTTTGGTAATGTTTAAGCTAGATATGATCGCCATGTTTGCAGCATTTGCAGTAATAGGTGTGCTATACTTTGCTTTGCAGCGAAAGGAGATACAGCTACAATCGAATGATGTTTGGCGAAGTGTCTGGGAAAATGTGGTAAGCAAAGGGTTAAAAAAGATAGATGCCCAGGTGGAAGAAAGTTCCAATTGGAACCCAAATATTATCCTGTTTAGTGGTAAAAGCGATCATCAATCCTATTTGTTGGAGCTTTGTAAAACCGTTTCTGGTCGTACAGGTATCGTCACTAATTTTAAGCTTATCGTAGACAAAAAAGATGACACCCCCTTAAGAAAAACAGAGCAAGTCGTCCGGGATGAGTCGTTTCAGGAACTTGGCATTTTTGGAAGGCAAATAAAAGTGGATAATATCTATAAGGGCATCACAAATATTGCAACGGTTTTTGGATTTTCAGGGGTTGAACCCAATACTATAATGATGGGATGGCCCAAAGGTCTCGAAAATTCAGAGGAATATTCTAAAATGACGGAGACCTTATTGCATTTGGATTATAATTTGTTGTATTTGGATTTTGACAGGAAAACCAAATTTGGCAACTACCAAACAGTAGATCTTTGGTGGCGCGAAACAGATAGCAAGAATGCCGAAATGATGCTGAATATTGCACGATTTATAATTGCCTCCCCTAAATGGAACAATACTACGATAAGGGTACTGTTTGTAAACAATAATAATGTGGACAGTACCATGATACACTCGAAAATCTCTATGCTTGTAGAGGATCTAAGGGTTACTGTAGAAATTAGAATTATTAATAATGCCGTTGAACAAGTACCATTTTATAACATTATTGAGCAGGAATCTGCGTCAACAGATTTAACCCTGGTGGGCATACCTAATTACAGAATTGAAAAACAAGCCGAATTTGTCATAAAAACTAATCAGTTATTTGAAACCATAGGCTCTACCCTTTTAGTAAAAGCAGCTAATAATTTTAATGAACTCGACCTGGATCTGATCGAAGCTTAATAGCACTATCCTACAACGGTTATCTCAGATTTTGTCCGGACATGCTTAAAATAGCATATCCCTTATAGCTATAATTGGATAATGCTATTCGAGACTGGCTAGCTCAGATTTTTCATAAGTAACCCTATAAATTGCATCCCCGAAGTCATCAGAAATCAGCATAGACCCATCTTCCAGAAATAAGATATCCACGGGTCGGCCAAACTGTTCTTGACTTTCATCATCTAGCCATCCGTCTATAAAGGTCTCATAGCCTACAGACTTGTTACCTTCCAGGGCTACCATTGAAATTCTATAGCCAACCTTTTTAGTCCGGTTCCAAGAGCCATGCTCAGCAATAAATGCATAATTTTTATAGGTGGCTGGAAACATATCCCCTGTAGGGAATTTTACCCCCAAGGGTGCCACATGAGCTCCTAACGGTTGCACAGGTGCAACAAAGTCCGCACAAGGGTGTTGATCTCCAAATTCCGGGTCTTTTACCGTTCCCCCATGACAATATGGGAAACCAAAGTGTTCTCCGGCTTCTGAAACTCTATTGAGCTCACAGGGAGGTGTATCATCCCCCATCATATCGCGGCCATTATCGGTAAACCACAGTTCTTTTGTTTCAGGATGCCATGTAAAACCTACAGAATTACGAACACCTTTTGCATAGACTTCACGATTACTTCCATCAGGATCCATGCGGGTTATGGAAGCATACCGCTCGTCAACAACTGTAGAATCACATATGTTACAAGGGGCACCAACAGGCACATATAATTTATCATCCGGGCCAAATGCGATGTATTTCCAACCATGATGAAATTCCTTAGGATAATCATCATACACCACTTTTGGAGTGGGTAAGTTTTCTAGTCTCGATTCAATATTGTCATAGCGTAATAAGCGGCCTACTTCGGCTACGTAAAGTGCTCCATTTCTAAAAGCGATGCCATTAGGTACTTCTAAAGTAGAATCTAAAATAATGGTATGGTCTGCCCTGTAGTCCTTGTCGAGATCCTGAATCGCATACACAGTCTTATCGTTTCTGGTACCAACGAAGAGGGTGCCGTTATCTCCCATGGCCATGGAACGTGCACCATCTATACTATCTGCATATACCTCAATCTTAAAGCCCGGAGGAAGTTTTAGTCTTTCCAAAGGCAGCAAACTTTCAGTTTCTTCATATTGAGTTATCATCACCGGGGGTACAGTCTCCGCTTTCTTTTCTTTGCATGAGAAGAGAGAAATTCCCAATAGTGTTAAGAGGATATATCCTGAAATTGATGTACTATGTTTCATAGCTATTCTTGTTACTTTATTGTACTATCTAGTTCGATTTTGCCAATTTCCTTAGAGCCACCCACTGTTTAAGCATATCTCTGGAGTCACAAGCCGGATATCCCAATACGGTCTTCCCTGCTGCTACATCTCCTACAACACCAGAACCTGCACCAACGACTGCTCCTGAATGTATAGTTGTATGGTCTTTAATGGAAGCACTACCCCCAATAACCACTCCGTCTCCTAATGTAACAGAGCCTGCGAGCCCACTACTGCCTGCCATAATGCAAGAACGTCCAAGGACGCAGTTATGTGCTATCTGTACCAAATTGTCGATCTTACAACCATCACCCAGTATGGTTGAGCTAAATTTAGCACGATCCACACACGAGTTGGCACCTATCTCCACATAATTACCTATAACTACATTACCAATATGTGGGATTTTAACGAGCCCTCTCCCATCATCACTAGGACGATACCCGAAGCCATCTGCACCAATACTTACGTTCGTATGAAAAATACAATGGCTACCAATCTTAGAACGTTCTCTTATAACTGTACCAGACCAAATGGTGGTATGGTCTCCTATTTCACTAGCATCAAAAACAGTAACGTTCGGATAGAGGACTACGTTTTTTCCTAATATAACATCCTTTCCAACATAACAACCAGCTCCTATTTTGCAATCTTTTCCTAGAGCCGCAGATGGGTGTACCACTGCTGTAGCATGAATATCAGTATCAAAATGTGGTGTCTCAGGAGAAAAAACTTCTAACAATTTAGCCATTGCCAAATCTGCATTAGCCACTTCAATAAACGCAGTATTTTCTTTGAACTCAAGATTAATGCCCTTGGTGACAATTGCAACAGAGGCATTGGAACTGTCCCATTTGCGGGCATACTTTCGGTTTCCAATGAATGTAGCATACCCTTTTACGGCAGCATCTATGGTTTCCAGACCTATAATGGCTTCAGAAGTGTTTCCAAAGAGTTCCCCATTAACAATTGTTGTTATTTCTTGTATTGTAAAGGATTTCATACGTTGCTTTTATTAAGATTAGTAGCTACTACAACAGCCCTCAAATATAAGTATTAAGTTTATTTGACTACTGGAAATAAAATGGTATTTGTGCTTCATTGGGCACTAAAAATTCAGTGTAACAGATTGTTATTGAAGAGCTACTTAATGAAAGCTAGTGGTTAAGGGGTACAAAAAAATCCCATCAGTAATGATGGGATTTTTGATACTATACTTCTAACGTATATGTGTTTAGATAACTTTTACGTTCACGGCATTTAATCCTTTGTTACCTTCTTGAAGATCAAAAGACACTTCATCGCCTTCGCGAATTTCGTCTACTAATCCAGAAATGTGTACAAAATGATCCTTTTCAACTCCCTCTTCAGTGATAAAACCAAAACCTTTGGCATCGTTGAAGAATTTTACTGTTCCTTTACCCATTGTAATTTAATTTAATTTATAATACTTTATCTGCTGCAAAGATGGTGCTATTAATTTGGTCTACAGTTAATTAGTTCATAAATTTTTAATTATATGTTTCTTAATCTATGAATATGCTATTCGAGAAGAATTAAATAGCAGTTACTCGTATTTTCTTCTTTTTTAATCGTGTATTGTTTAATTTTTCTATTAACTCATCAGCAACAGTTAACGGTACAGCAACAAAAGCACAATCTTGTTTTAACTCAATAGCTCCCAATTGATCTTTATTTAGATCTCCTTGTTTAAAGAACATACCGGCAATGTCACCTTTTGAAATTTTATCCTTTCTTCCACCAGAGATAAATAATGTTTCCCAGAATTGTGCTTTAAAGGGAGCTTTCTTTGAAATATCTTCCCCTTTAGATTTCTTTATAAATTCTGGTAATTGTTCTTTTTCCCAATGCAGTACATACGCCGTCCCTTTTGAGTTCACTCTCGCCGTTCTTCCATTTCTATGTGTAAACTCCTCTAAAGAATTTGGAAGCTCATAGTGAATTATATGTTTCATTTCCGGGATATCTATACCCCTGGCTGCCAAATCTGTGGCAATTAATACCTGACAGGTTCCGTTCCTAAATTTAATTAAAGAGCGCTCTCTGTCTCTTTGTTCCATTCCGCCTGAAAAACAAGCATGGCTGATTTTATTTTTCTCTAAAAAAGCACTTACTTGTTCAACACTGTATCTTAAATTACAGAAAACAATTCCAGGTTGATAACCAATGTGCAGCAACAATTCCAATAAGGTTTGTAATTTACTTTTAGATGGTGATACCACTATTTTAACCGATAATTTTGATGCGGTGTTTTCTTTTAGATAGTTGATAATAGTGGGGCGATCTAATCGTACAAAACCTGGAATCTCAACACCTTTGGTCGCGGAGGTTAAAATCCGCTTATTAATATGAGGTAATTGATTTATTATTCCTCTCATTTCTTCTTCAAAACCAACCTCCAGCGACTTATCAAACTCATCCAACACCAATGTTTTAATGCTTGCTTTAGAGAAACGATCATTGTTAAAATGATCTGAGATCCTACCAGGGGTTCCAATTAGAATTGCAGGTATGTGCTTAATTTCAATTTTGTCTTTAGACATGGGTCTGCCGCCATAAACCGCATTTACTTTAAAGCCAGAACCCATACTTCGAACTACTTGCTCAATTTGTATAGCTAATTCACGCGAAGGCACTAGTATAAGTACTTGGACATCGGTACAAGCAGGATCTAATGTTTTAAGTATTGGCAATAAAAAAGCCAATGTTTTACCAGTACCTGTTGGAGAAAGCAGCATTGTATTAGGCGTTGCATCAATTACAGCAATCGCCTCCTCTTGCATTGGGTTCAACTCATAGATATTTAATTTTGCTAAAATATCCTGTTGATCTTTAATAATATTGGCCATAATGCTTACTTATTGTTGTTGTTTGACTCCTCCGTTTTTGGATTTCTACTACTTGTTTGGGCCAAATGATTTGCCAGGATTTTATCTATCAACTCTTCTTTTGTTAAATGATGAAATATCGTTTTTACATTCTCTCTGAATTCTTCTGAAATGGTCCTATTTGGTTTGGTTTTAAATATTTTCTTTGCCCATAGAAGTGTATTATTTTCCTCTATACTTTGAGCATCTGCTTTTTTATATTTATTGAAAACAATGCCTAACTGTTGTTCAAAATCAGCAATATCTTCAATTTCTTCTTCTTGTAAAATAGTTAAGGAAAGTCCCTTTGCTCCGGCCCGGGCTGTACGTCCACTTCTGTGTACATAAGCGTCAGAAGTATCTGGTAAATGGTAATTTACAACATATGATATTTCTTTGACATCTATGCCTCGAGCTGCTAAATCTGTAGCAACTAAAATATCTATAAAACCTTCTCTGAATTGCCCCATAATGCGATCGCGCATTCCCTGACTAAAGCTTCCATGAATGGCACCGGATGAAAATTTATTTATCGCTAAGTTTTTAGCCAATTTGTTAACCGCAGCTTTGGTTTTACAAAATATAATACCCCTTTCTCCTTCTTTTGAATTTAAAAAGTGAAGTAATACTTCTAGCTTTTCTATAGGCTCAACCACCAAGTATTTATGATCTATGCCTTGATGCCCCACAGTAGCCATATCTGCTTCTACTTGTACTACATGCTTTGACATGTAATTTTGAACCAGTTGTTTTATGGTTCCTGGCATGGTGGCAGTAAATAATAGCGTTCTTCTCGATGTTGGAATTTCTTGGATAATACTATCTAAGCCTTCTTTTAAAGCAGTTACCATTTCATCAGCTTCATCCAGCACCAAATGAGTAACATTCTTAAGACTTATGGCTTTACGTTGAATTAAATCGATCAATCGCCCCGGAGTTGCTACTACTATATGCGCAGTACTCTTTAAATTCTCTATTTGTGGTTTGATTGGAATACCGCCAACTATGGAAGCAATTGAAACGGCAGGACTATGGGAGGCAAAAGAAACTAAGTTCGTATAAATTTGTTGCCCTAATTCCCGCGTAGGAGCTATTATTACCGCCTGGACATGGATGTTTTCCGTGTCTATCAATTGCAGTAAAGGCAATCCAAAAGCGGCAGTTTTACCAGATCCTGTTTTTGCTAAAGCCACTACATCTTTTTGTTGATCTAGTATGACCGGAATTGTCTTTTCCTGAATTTCTGTTGGAACAGAAATCCCCAAATCCTCTAAACTGAGACGTAATTGGTCGTTAATTCCTAAATCAGAGAAACGCTTTGCCATAACATAATTTTCAGCAAAGATAGCCACACTTTGGTGGGGAATAGGATCAAATGGTTTATTGTTCTGACTTTTAATGAAATACCAAAATATCCCCTTTACAATTGGGACTTATTTTATTCCCAGGATACGTTTAAACAAACGCACTTCACATCTATAGAATCTACATATAGTTTCCCAGATTTTGCTACTAGTTGTTTGCTGTTTCATGATAGTACTTTTTAGTGTTTGAATCATTAGTAGCCAGGGCCACTAAAAAATCACAAAATCTGTTCATTATTTTTTGAGCAGCCCACTCCACAAGGATATTTATTAATGTCCTCAGCTACAAGTATGGACCATAACCAGTATCTTTCACTGGTGATGAGAACTATACCCCATCTTCATTATAAAATCTATAAGCCCTTTGGTATACTTAGCCAGCTTAACTCCAATGATGAGCGCCAGGTTCGTACCAAAAGGTTTCTGAGTGAGTTGTATGTTTTTCCAGAAGGGGTTATGCCTATAGGCCGTCTCGATGAAAAATCGGAAGGACTCCTATTGCTTACTACGGATGGAAAACTGAGTGATACCATAAACCAGTCGGGCATCGAAAAGGAATACTATGTTCAGCTAGATGGTCTTATACCTTCCAATGCCATTGTACAACTGCAAAATGGGTTACAGATAGGGTTTGAAGGAAAAACCTACCATACAAAACCATGTCAGGCACAACTATTGAAGCAGCCCCCTGTACTACCACTGCCAGATCCGTCCCTACGAATTGGGAGACATCGTCCTACTTCCTGGATCAGTATTACCCTTACAGAAGGGAAGTTTCGTCAGGTACGCAAAATGACCGCAGCTGTTGGATACCCTGTTCTGAGGCTTATCCGAATACGGGTTGGTAACCTAACACTCTCATCTATGCTTCCGGGAGATGTTATTGTTATGCCGGCATTATTCCAAAAAGAATAGTTATTCATCCCGGTCAGGTTTATTTTTATTTTCTTACCCCTTTGATAGTCGGATAATTGCTATATTTCCTATAATAACCTAAAACTTTTGTCACAGCATGAAAACCAAAGAAAGTGGGATGAAAAAATTTGGCACTTTCGGGGGTGTTTTTACCCCTACATTGCTAACCATTCTGGGTGTTATCATGTACCTCCGGCTTGGTTGGGTCGTGGGTAATGCTGGACTTTTAGGGACGTGGCTTATTATCATTATTGCCTTCGCCATAACATTATGTACAGCTCTTTCCATGTCGGCCATTACTACCAACATCCGTATTGGCGCTGGTGGGGCTTATGCCATTGTTTCGCAGGCACTGGGCCTAGAAGTAGGCGGTAGCTTGGGGATTCCCAGATATGTATCCCAGAGCCTGGCAGTAACTATGTATATTTTTGGATTCAGGGAGGGTTGGATGGGGATATTCCCCAATCACAGTGCGTTTTTAGTAGATATTGTTGTTTTTACTTCCTTGTTTTCAATTGCCTACATCAGTGCCAACCTGGCTATTAAAACCCAGTTCATTATTATGGTGATCATTGTTCTGTCCTTTATTTCAATTATTTGGGCGGCTTATGAAGGATCTATGTTTATACCTAACGAAGAGGCTATCAAATTTGGTGCATTCAAAGGGTCTGTTGAAAATGGATTTAGTGGCAGCAATTTCTGGATGGTGTTTGCGGTGTTCTTCCCTGCAGCTACAGGGATCATGGCCGGGGCTAATATGTCCGGGGAATTAAAAGAACCAAAAAGGTCTATCCCGGTAGGTACACTCTGGGCCATTGGGGTGAGTTTCGTAATTTATATGTTACTTGCTTACTGGGTAGCTCGTAGTGCCACTGAAGAAGAATTATTGACCAATTACTATGTCATTGTAGAAAAGGCCTATATAGGCCCACTTATAATTGCAGGTATCCTGGGAGCAACTTTCTCCTCGGCTCTGGCATCGATTGTGGGTTCTAGTCGTATCCTATTTGCAATGGGGGAACATAAGGTGCTACCCTACTCCAAATTTCTCGCTGGTCAGAGTGCCAACGGACAACCTAGAAATGCAATGATAGTAACGGGTATTCTCATATTTGCTACCATGTTGTTGCGGAATATTAATGCGGTAGCGCCGTTGGTAACCCTCTTCTTTTTAATTACCTATGCCATGATCAATATTGTGGTTATCATTGAGCAAAACCTGGGATTAATAAGCTATAGACCTGTTTTTAAGATTTACCGTTGGGTCCCATGGGTTGGTTTAGTATCATCCGTGTTCGCCATGTTTATCATAAACCCAACAGTTAGTTTATTATCGGTGATGATTGTCTTTGTTGTGTACTTCTATTTATCCCGGCAAAATCTGGAAACCCCTTTTGAAGATGTACGTTCTGGTTTGTTTGTCTCTTTTGCAGAATGGGCAGCCAAACATACCTGGGGGATGAAAAAAATGCAGCAAAGGGCCTGGAAACCCAATTTAATGGTACCGGTGCGCGACATAAACGGGGTTAAGGGCATTTTCCAATTTTTGAGGAACATTGCGAAACCAAAAGGTTCTATTAAACTTTTAGGTATTGAACCTTTTTCTGAAAAAAGCATACTGGCTAAACAACTGGAAGCACTTTCAGAATCATTCCGTACTAAAGGGGTCTTTTCTTCTTGGACAGTGATCCATACAGACGAATTTACCAAAGGGATAAACTATGGGAGTCAGGCATTACAAGGGGCGTTTTTTAAGCCTAATATTGTCTTTCTTAATTTGCAGGAACATGATGATTACGAAAAAGAACTTCGCCCAATCATTAAGGAATCTATTAGACTGGAGATAGGAGTATTGCTATATGTAGCGCATCCTACGGCCCTTCTGGGACAACGAAATAATATCAATGTCTGGATAAGCGATCGGCAGGACAATTGGAGTATAGGATGGGATATAGGGAATTTAGACCTTTCCCTGCTTATCGCTTATAAACTAAAGCTCAATTGGAATGCCAATATTCGTTTAATTACTGTTATCAATGATCCCAAGGAAGAAGAAAATGCAAGAGAATTTCTTCATTCCCTGATTAACTTAGCGCGCTTACCCCAAACACTCACTGAGGTATATGTGGGCTCATTTCAGCAAATTATAGAACAAGCCCCAATCGCTGATCTAAACATTTTTGGGATGGAAGAAAACCTAAGCTTTACTTTTGTAAAGGATATGACTCGTAAAACAAATAGTTCCTGCTTGTTCATCAAGGATTCAGGTCACGAGAGTATCCTTGCTTAAGATCTAGCATACCCTGTTAAATAGCGTCATTATATACCCACTACTATGTAGGTTTGATATTCTGATTGACCCTAAACAGGTTGTTCCCGTCGTATTTGGTTTTTATCTTCTGTAGACGAGTATAGTTATTCCTAAAACTTGCTTTCACACGTTCTTGCCCTTCATCGTCCATCATAAAATTAGAATAGGCACCTCCCGCAGAATACGGATGGAGTCCTTCCCAATAGTCCTTACACCATTTGGTAATTTTATCCGCATTATTAGGATCGGCATCTACCCCTACTATAACCCCGGAGTATTGAGCATCTCTATAGGCCCATGGAGTATCCTCATTCCCTACTCTGGCTGCAGCACCTGTAATTGGGTACAAATGCATCTGAGATAGCGGTGTGGGAATTTTGGATCCAAATTTTAAATGCTGGGCACTAATATCCTCCGTCAGATCATTGAAGAAATCACCTCTCCAATACCATTGAAGGCCTGGAGGAAATAATCCATCGAACATGGTTTGTATAGAAGGATAAGGCATCTCCCCTACATGCTGAAACAAGGGATCCATAGCTAAAATGGGCTTAAATAGTTCTTCTGCCTTACTAAGGTCTCCTGTGTAACACCACACGATACCACAAAATTGTTTGTTATGCAGATGGTCTGGAAACGGTGGTCCCGGGATGATCATCGTCGCAAAAAATCCGTTGAGATCTTCCGGGGCCGATTGGATAAAAGAGTGATACCATGCCATTATTTCGGGCGTTTTTTCTATGGGCCATAAGGTGGGTCCACCAAATACTGTTTTTACAGGATGTGCCTGAAATTTAAAGGATGTAACTATTCCAAAGTTTCCTCCGCCGCCTCGGATAGCCCAAAACAGATCAGGATGTTGTGTTTCGTTTACGGTTACAAATGAGCCGTCTGCCAGTACCATATCGGCCTCTAACAGATTGTCTATAGTAAGGCCGTATTTACGTGATAAATGTCCAACGCCTCCACCAAGGGTAAGTCCCCCAACCCCTGTGCTAGAGATAATACCTGCTGGTACAGCTAGCCCAAACGGATGAGTTGCATGATCTACTTCCCCCCAAAGGTTTCCTCCACCAACTCTTACGGTGCTTGTGGCCAAATCTACCCTCACAAACTTAAGGCCAGAAAGGTCTATTACTAAGCCGTCATTACAAAGCCCCAGGCCTCCCCCATTATGCCCTCCTCCTCGTATAGCAAGTAG
>Ga0316204_10001205_pt1 | contig 74903 bp, 75 predicted proteins | sample 6monrhotite_MG_2_FD_205661 | JGI IMG/M metagenome (GOLD analysis project Ga0316204, IMG submission 205661) | Microbial mat bacterial communities from mineral coupon in-situ incubated in ocean water Damariscotta River, Maine, United States -... | ecosystem: Environmental > Aquatic > Marine >...
GATTGTTGGCGCGGTGATGCGGAAATTGATCCATATCATTTATGGTGTGTTAAAAAACAATCAACCGTTCAACCCTGATTTTCAGGTTAAAAACGGTTGACTGCCAAGACGGTATCTGACCCCGTCTTTATTTGTTCTTTGTTTGCTCATCGGATACTCCTCAGGCGATATGTTCGCCTATTTATTGTATCCGTTAAACTGGGGGAAGCTCAGCCTGACCCCGTGGCTTACACTCATTTTGTGCCCCCCCGGAACTTTGAATTACGAAATCATTGAAAACACAGCCTAGGAACACTTGTTGAAATCGGATCTGAAAGCATATCTATAGAAATATTAATCTGACTCTGAAGTTCACTAAATTTTTCTTTATTCATAGGCCCTTCAAGCGAATGTTCTTTCATATCAATCACCCAATATTCGCAATTCTTAGACAATTCAGAGGTGATAATATTCTTTGAAAAATGTAAATTTTCCGGTTGACGCAACACTGCTATATATCGACCGTTATTTTTAAAACTTACAACAACAGGATCAATCAAGGTCTTTCGTTTCCCATCACTCTTATTCATATAATATATGGTCTTGTTATACACATCGTTAGATTCGTAATAGTAGTTATTAGATATTTCATATGATAAATCTGAAAAACCCGGCCCACATGAAACTAGAAATAGTAAGCATGCACTTAAAGCCCATATATGTTTATTCGACGCCATTAGGTGTACCCCTATAATAAATCTTAAACGTCTGACCCTCTCCAGCATAGACACGGCCAGCAATAGTTCCATAGTTTCTAAATGCGGTCTTATACCGATCGTAAACGCTAGAACCATTAGGAATAGAATGCATTTCAAAATCATAGGCTCCAGGCGTCATGGATATATTTCCATGTAAATCTTTGACGAAAGTTACCTGTCCATGAACCACATAATCTTTACCTGTTGCTCTACCGCCTGCTAAATATTGACCTTTATATCGCCCTTCTGTCTTAAATTCCCACTCCTCAGTTCTTTTAACTGTCAATTTATCTGCATCAACTGTTAATGGTTCCTTGTTTCCATTTTTCCTCCATTGATTTGCCTCATCCAATGTCACATAACCATCAGCATCAGGTCTCTCATGCTCAATGTCATTCATTAAATACTGAATTGCCCCTCTCCCAAAACCAAGAGCGAACTGACCTCCAGCAACGACTGCAGCTACTCCTGACACGGCTCCAGCAGCTAGTATTTCAAGTCCATCATTGCTTATCCCCCCAATTACAGGAGACAAGCCAGCGGTCAAACCTGAACCGACAGCCCCAGTAATGAAATTATGAATCGGGGTCAGGCTTGACTCCTATGTGTATTCAGGGACAGGTCTTGCAATACAACATCCGCAGGGGGCTACAAAAAAAGTTAATCGATTTCAAAATTGACCAGCTCTCTCCGCAACTCAAAAACAACCACGCAAGGCAAACATACTCAAAATAGCTGATAGCTGTAGAGTGCCGCTCAGTTGGCAGGTTTGCTGTCCGACAGGTCAAGGAGACCCGATATGACAGAGAGCATTAGTGAGCCAGTGATGGATGAGCTGGAACAGACTGCTGAAGAGATCATTGAGCACGAAAAAGCCACTATCGAGGTTCTGAAAACCAAGGGCTCTAAAAAAGGGCTGAGGAAAACCAGCGTACTCATCATGGAAACTGGTGAATCAGATAAGTATGGCACAGTACATCTGGCCTGCAGCATCAATCGCAACACATGGTATGTTGCAACCGAGCGCCCGGTTGAAGATCAGGAAGGAAGTCTTGCCATCAGGCATGAAAGAGAAGCGGTTAGCCAATTCACATCCCTGTGCGAAGCTGAGTAACAACCAGCCCTATATCCCCTGCTACTGAATGTGACATAAGGTCACATTTACACTTGTCAGTTCACCCCATATTCTCCAGACTACTTCCACATAGTATGGAGGGGTGACATTGACTGAAGGTTTATGCCTGCGCATCTATTTAAGCGAATCCGCAAAAATCGACGGGAAACCGGCGATGGAGGCCATATTGGGCCTCTGCCAGGACGCAGGTCTGACTGCTGTTTCCGTATTGCGCGGCATTGAAGGCCTTGGCCAGAACGGTATCCATTCAGCATCTTTTCTTGCCCTCTCCTCAAACCTGCCACTGCTCGTTGAAGCGATTGATACAGCCGAACGTATTGAACAGGCACTGGAACATATGAAATCCCATCTCGGAGACTGCACGGTAGCAACCTGGCCTGTCTCACTGATATCGACTGGAGAGTAACGATGGAAATGAATCAAATGCTGCGGAAGATCCCGCTATTCTCTGAGCTCACTGATGACGAGCTGCATGCTATCTCTGCCCTGGCCAGCAGTATTGAAATTCCCAAAAAGAGTATTGTTGTGCAGGAGTTTGATCCCGGTGACTCCCTCTACGTTATCCTTGATGGAGAGGTCAAAGTCTCAACCTATTCCGCCGATGGTCGTGAAGTTGTTTTAGCACTGCTGGAGAAAGGTTCGTTCTTCGGTGAGATGTCACTGCTGGATGAAGAGCCACGCTCAGCCAATGTAAGCACCATGCAGGATTCCAAGTTTGCCAATATCCGCCGTTGTGATCTGGTGCCGCTACTGCTTGAACAGCCTGCCATCTCACTGAAGCTGCTTACCGAAATCGCCGTTCGCCTGCGCAAAACCAGCCGGGTACTTGAACGCATCAGCAGCATGGATGTACCGCATCGCCTCTACTCCTATCTGGTTGATCACTGTCATCGTTTCAGCCAACAGAACAGCAAAGGTCTCTACACCACAGTATTGCCAACGCATCAGCTGCTTGCCGATCAGCTCTCGACCAGCCGTGAAACCATTTCGCGCGCTATCAGTCAGTTGAAAAAGGACGGTATCCTTGTGCAGGGCGAAGGACGTGGAAAAATGTGCGTGGATGCAGATCGCCTCGAAGAGATGCTGGACGATTTCTAAAGCAATTCACCACAGAGGAAAATCAAAAAGCCTGCCATATAGCAGAAGTCTATCTGCTGTTTGCAGATCAACCTTCCACAAATCAATACAACCGAATTTCAATCAAATAGTTACAGCGTAATGGGACGGTTAAAGCGAAAGGGTTACTTCAAAGCCTGCTTTGCGGATCGCATCACAGGTCTGATTCATCCATGATGCATCCAGAGCACTCAAATGCAGTGACTCTTGCTGCAGCGATGGTCTGGCAAGGCCATAAAGCAACACACCACGAAGCGGAATAAGATCCTGATTAAGTTCAGTAAGGAACCGGATATACGCTTCAACTTCATCTGCTGCAGGTGGCGCACCATCCCAACCCACAAAACAGGTCTGAATCCACGTAGGGCACTGGCTGATGGCCGCCTCTACCTGCTGGCGTAAACGGGACCGGTCCAGACTGATGCCATTGATACGTTTGATGCCATCATCAGTCACACTATCGACCTTGATCCAGACCTCACCATGATGTTTTGCCATCAAAGCCAGTCCTCTCTGCACATGCGGCTTGTGCACATAAGAGCCATTGGTAATCAAACGCAGCGGAATCGTTTTTAGTTCAAACTGTTCCATTACTTCCACGATAATCGCAACCACATCATCAAAAGCAGTACAGCTGGTCGGCTCACCATTACCGGAAATCGCGATATCGCAGAGCCGTCGACTTCCTTCAGCCACCCGCTCCAGCATAAATGATCCATGTATCAGGTCATCCAGCATGGCATTCAATTCAGAGCGCAACAGATCCAGGTTGATCTCGGGTGCTGAACCACGTTTAAGATCCGGAACCTGACAATAGGCACAGTGCCAGTTACAGGCATTATTCGGATTCAGATTGATACCTACGGAAACACCACCGGCACGACGTGAGATCACCGGGTAAACATAGGTTTTCCCCACCACATCACGATCATGGTTTGCTGTGTTCAAATTATTATTCATGGATGAATCAGGCGTAGGTATCAAGCAACTCGCCACTGATGATCTGACCTGATGTGCTGCCAAAACCCTTTTGTGAATAGGTCATGGGCTGCTGCTTCTCCGGCACATAATCGCCGGAACGATGTAACATCTGATTGCGCGTCTCGTTACCGCGAGCTGTAGAGGTCGGCTCAACAACTCTTGTAGCTTCAACAATCGGACGAACAGGCTCCATACCCTGCTGCAGCGGTGGCACAGGCACCGCTGGCGGTTGACCATCAATACGAAACATTAAACCCAGAGTCACAGCCATAGCGAGGAGAACATTATCACAAAAAAGATGAAGCGCGAATTAAGGGCTACTTACGGGTCACCTGAAAGCATGAACATGATGCAGGCTTTTGCCTTTGGGTCCCCCCCCCTCCGCTAACGGCCAGGTGGGGCAAGGCCCTGAGATACAGGGTAATCCGAATTAAAACGCCCGAAAATCTGCTTTATCCTGCGTGTTTATCGTTCAGTGGGGCGAAACCTTTTCGCGAATCCCATTGAACAATAAATATGCAGGCGCATTCTGGGACGGGTTAGAAAGGCAACTGCTATCGCGCAGCGGGAGCGCCGCTGCCTAAAAACCTGCTATCGCGCAGCGGGAGCGCCGCTGCCTAAAAACCTGCTATCGCGCAGCGGGAGCGCCGCTGCTTGCTCCCCGTTAGCAGTTTACCGAGATAAATATTCGAAATCGGAAGAGAGCGGCAGGGCCGAGACCGATTTCGGATATGCAGACTCGGGTACCCACAGGGCAAACTGGTTTGGGGCGTTTTTCTTGGTTCGTTCTTTGTACGGACAAAGAATGAACAAATAATTCGCATGCGACACAGCACTCCTCTGAACACACAAACCTATACTTTCAGAGATATGGGATAAAACGACTCGACCCATTAACTTAAAAACTATGAACAACAATCCCGCATAGCCGAGGTAATGCGACTCAACTGTTCCGGCCTGATGACAAATGGCGGCATGGTGTAGAGTAGTTTTCCGAACGGACGCAACCAGACACCCTGCTCTATGAGCGATTCCTGAATCCGGGGCACATCAATGGCCTCTTTCATCTCCAGCACACCAATTGCACCCATACAACGCACATCGGCAACAGATGCCATCTCTCTACACGGCTCCAATTCCTCTTTTAACTGCTCCTCAATGGCTGCAACCGACTCCTTCCAGGGCGATGCCAGCAACAGATCAATGCTGGCAATAGCAATAGCACATGCCAGCGGATTGGCCATAAAGGTTGGTCCGTGCATCAGCACACCTGCATTGTCATTATCCTTAGCATCCGCATGCAGACCTTCACACACTTCTGCCGATGTAAGCGTGGCAGCAAGCGATAGATAACCGCCTGTCAGGGCTTTACCGACACAGAGAATATCCGGCTGAATTCCGGCCTGCTCACAGGCAAACATTGTGCCGGTCCGGCCAAAACCCGTGGCAATTTCATCGGCAATCAGCAGCAGACCATACTCATCACAAAGCCTGCGCACCTGACGCAGAAATTCAGGAGCATAAAATCGCATGCCGCCGGCCCCCTGCACAATAGGTTCAAGTATCACTGCGGCCAGCTCATCTTTGTGGATGCTGATTGCAGATTTAAATGATGCAAGCTGTGACTCATCCCAGTCATCATCGGAGCTAACCGTTGGTGCTTCGGCGAACAGCTGCCTTGGTAGCACATCAGCAAACAGATGATGCATACCGTTCACCGGATCACAGACACTCATCGCCCCGAATGTATCCCCGTGATAAGCACCACAAAGACTCAATAATCTGTTCTTCTCAGGCTTTCCTTTCGCCTGCCAATACTGCAGCGCCATTTTCATGGCAACTTCTACCGAGACAGAACCGGAATCGGCAAAAAATACATGAGCCATGTTAGCAGGAGCCAGAGCCAACAACTTTTCAGCAAGCTCTGCTGCCGGTTTATGGGTGAGGCCACCAAACATCACATGTGACATTTTTGAGAGCTGCTCTGTAGCGGCAGCATTCAGCTCCGGCACATTGTATCCGTGTATCGCACACCACCACGAAGACATACCATCAATCACACGCCGCCCATCTTCAAACTCAAGCTCAACACCTGCAGCTGAACGGACAGGATAAACCGGTGTTGGATTCAACATCGATGCATAGGGATGCCAGACATGCCGGGACTCAAAGTCCAGCCAGTTATTCACCTGCTCAGCCTGCCTTCTCCGACCAGGTCCAGCGTTAAACGCTCAATAACAATATGTTTATCTTCAACCGACGCCCCTTTGATCAACTTTTCAGCATCGATAATACGCTTCACAGCAGCGGATAGTTCAGGGCCACTCCAGGATTTGGCTTCAAGCCCGATTTTCTGCCTTGCATCGCCAAAAACTTTTGCCGCCTGCAATGGGTTCCGGTCCCCTTGTGATGAGAACCAGCGATACATCAACAGCTGCTGCACACGCGTACCCAACCAGGAGATCATCTGTACCTCGGCAATCTGCTGATCCCGTAACAGCCTCTGAGCCAGACCAACGGCACGGGGATTGCGCATGGCCACATTATGGCACCACTCATCCAGCGCACTCGGTGCACGCTCACCCAACAGCTCCGCCACCACATCAAGGGCCAGCTGCTCTCCCCTGCCATTATCAAACCAGCGGAGTCGTTCGATCATCTGCCTGGCTGCCAGTCGCATGCCACACAAACACTCTGCCATCCAGAGCATCGCCTCAGGTGTTACCGAGATGCCTGCCTTGCCAATCTCACTCTCCAGCCAACGGGCAAAACTATTTTCATCGGGTTTGCCGAACTCACACTGAGCAACACCGGAAAGCTCTTTCATTTTTTTATTCAGGGCTTTTTTCCAGTCGATGCTGGGGGCACAGATAATCAATCGATTACCAGTCAATACAGACTCAGAAAGTCGTAGCAGATGGGCTGTCTGTTTCGGGTTGGCAGACTGGGCATTGCGCACCATCGCATAACAGATGGAGGCCCCGAACAGACCCTGATTTTTCGACTCTTCCTCGATGCGGGCCAATTCATTGATATCCACACGCAGACGCACTGCATCTTCAACACCTGCGGAAAGCAGCGCCTCGGCCGCTTCAAAGATTGCATCCTCATCTTCACCATGCAGATAATATGCAGCATGTTTGGCAGGTAGCAGGGTTTCAGGCCTTATTCGCATCCGTTGAAGTCCCTGAAATCAGAAACCTGAACGCAAGCGTCCAAGAGCATCACTGACCCACTCCTTGCGCAGATCTCGCATCAAACGTTCCCGGGATGCCTCAATACTTGCGGGGCCACCGGCAACATAAACAGTACCGCTTCGCTGCAGCAGCCCACTTTTCCAGAGCTGCTCGCCATCCCGTTGCACCAGCAGAGAGCCTGAATATGTCATACGATACTGGGTCGCAACGCCCGCAACATCATAGGCTGATGGAACAAACAGAACCGGCGCCACATTTACCCGCAATACGGCATGTGATTTGGTATCATCGATATCCGTCGATTCTGTCAGAGCAAAGGATTCAGAGGCCAGCGCCTGACGCAACATCGAAGAGACCTTCTGCTGATCACCATGCACGGCAATACTCACCGTTCTCACATCTGCCGGAATCGCACCTGAACCATCCCCGTGACCCACCAGATGATAACCGCAAGATGACAACATCAACCCGCTACTGAGTAGTCCAAACATGAGGATTTTTTTCCGAGTGCAAGGCTTGGCGAATGCGAGGAGCGCAGTGTATATATTCCATACATGAGCCCCGCAGCATTCGGCGTAACGCCGCAATCGGGAAAAAAGACCGTGTTTCATGCAGGTTTCACCACGACATTTAAAAGACGTCCCGGCACCAGAATCACCTTAACGATCTGCATGCCTTCAAGCCATTTGTTGATGGAAGCATCAGCCTGAGCTGCAGCCATCGCTTCATCCTGACCTGCATCTTTGGCAATTGTGATCTCACCGCGTCGTTTACCCTGAATCTGTACAGCAATGGTAATTTCATTCTGTACCAGCGCCGCTTCATCCACTTTTGGCCACTCGGCCACAATGGCAAGTTGATCCATTGCAAGTTTCTCAGCCACTTCACAGGCAAAATGCGGCACAAACGGAGCCAGCATTGTGGCCAGGGTTTCAACACCTTCACGATAAGCTGCCTTTCCACTTTCACCCTTGGGCTGATAATCCTGCAGGGCATTGGCCAATTCCATCAAACCGGCAATCGCCACGTTAAAAGCAAAACCATGTTCAAAAGCATGTGTTACACGCTGAATGGTTGCATGGATCGTACGGCGTATCACTGTTACCCCGGCTGCATCCTCTTCACCCTCAGCCACATCGATACGCTCCAACAGTCGCCACACACGTTTCAGGAAACGGTGGCCGCCTTCAACACCTGCGTCATTCCACTCCAACTCTTTCTCAGGCGGTGCGGCAAACAGGGTAAACAGACGCGCTGTATCAGCACCGAATCGCTCAATGATCGCCTTCGGATCAACCGTATTACCCTTGGACTTGGACATTTTGGTACCATCTTTCAGCACCATGCCCTGAGTCAGCAGATTCTTGAACGGCTCATCACCACCCTGTTCGGAGCTGAACAGACCGGCATCACGCATCAGCTTGTGATAAAAACGGGCATAAAGCAGATGCAGCACGGCATGTTCCACGCCGCCAATATACTGATCCACAGGTGCCCAGCGCTGCATTGCAGCCGCATCAACCATGGCCTCACTATTACGCGGACTGGTGTAGCGGTTCATATACCAGGATGACTCCATAAAGGTGTCAAAGGTATCGAGTTCACGCTCAGCAGGCTTACCACATGTCGGGCATTCAGTGTATTTAAACTCATCACAGTCGGCCAACGGCGATGCACCACCGGTAGGCTGAAGATGGGTCGGCAACTCTACCGGCAACTGATCTTCCGGTACGGCAACGGTGCCGCAATCGTCACAATGCACCACAGGAATCGGTGTGCCCCAGTAACGCTGACGAGACACCAGCCAGTCGCGCAATCGATACTGAACCCTTTCACTACCCTTGCCGTTTTCAGACAGCCAGTTGGTAATAGATGTTCTCGCATCGGTTGAAGCTATATCGTCAAACTGAGCTGAATTGATCAGCACTCCAGCTTCGGTAAATGCTGCCGATGTGATGTCCCACTCCGCATTTGCAGGTGTGATGACCTGTTTAATTGACAGACCATATTTGTTGGCAAAGTCGAAATCGCGCACATCGTGAGCCGGAACACTCATCACTGCACCTGTGCCATATCCCATCAATACGAAGTTTGCCACCCATACCGGAACCAGTTCACCAGAAATCGGGTGAACTGCATTGAAACCAGTCGCCATGCCTTTCTTTTCCATGGTTTCGACATCGGCTTCCTTGGTAGAAATCTTACTGCACTCGTCCAGAAACAGAGCCAGATCAGCATTGGACTCGGCAGCCTTCTGCGCCAGCGGGTGAGCTGCAGCGACCGCCATATAGGTTACACCCATCAGCGTATCGGGACGCGTGGTAAAGATATCCAGTGTTTCATTACTATTTTCAAGACCGAAGGAGACTTCCGCACCACTGGATTTGCCGATCCAGTTGCGTTGCATACCAACCACTTTTTCAGGCCAGCCGGAGAGTTTATCAAGATCAGTCAGTAACTCTTCAGCATAATCGGTAATACGAATAAACCACTGTTTCAGGTTCTTTTTGATCACCGGCGTATCACAGCGCCAGCAGACACCGTCAACGACCTGCTCGTTGGCCAGTACGGTATGGCAAGGGTCACACCAGTTCACTTCAGCGTCCTGCTGATAAGCCAGCCCCTTCTCCATCAACTTGGTGAACATCCACTGTTCCCAGCGGTAGTAATCAGGATGACAGGTGGCAATTTCGCGTGACCAGTCATAGGAGAGGCCCAGACGTTTCAGCTGCACACGCATTTGGTCTATATTGGCATAGGTCCATTCAGCCGGTGGACGGTTGTGTTTGATGGCCGCATTTTCAGCAGGCAGGCCAAAGGCATCCCAGCCAATCGGATGCAGCACATTGAAGCCGTTCATGCGCTTATATCGCGCAACAGCATCGCCCAGGCAGTAGTTGCGCACATGGCCCATATGCAGGTTCCCCGACGGATACGGGAACATCACCAGACAATAATAGGATTCCTTTGTTGCATCATCGCTTGCGGCATCAATATCCGCCGCTATCCAACGCTGCTGCCATTTTGCTTCAATTTCTTGTGCTTCGTAACGTTCCGACACCTGCGAACTCCTGTGTGATTACTGAATGGCGGATAATGATAGCAGGACGCCTGAAAGAAAAGGGGCAGTCCTCTCGGACCGCCCCTTTATCAGCATCAACAGCTATGGATTTAGTGAACCATGGCCTCTTTCAATTTTTTCATCGCACGCGCTTCCAGCTGACGCACCCGTTCAATCGACACCCCGAATATTTCCGACAACTCTTTCAACGTTGCCGGTTCATCAGTCAGATGACGACGTTCAACAATTTGACGATCACGGTCAGCAAGACTACTCAGCGCACTATACAGCGCTGTTTGCCTGTGACTTTCCCAGTTGGACTCAAGTACGATCTGCTCAGGGGTTGCATCATCACCAGGCAAACCATGCACCAGCGCATCGCCTTCTTCAGACTCGGCATCCAGTGATACATCGCGCTGCAGGAAAGCGTTGGCCACTTCCTGATATTCAGCACCATTCATACCGTAATCAGCACCCACTTCATCGGCATGACGCCCGTCAATGGCTGCAATAGCATTCTTCGCTTTCTGCAGGCCGGCAAATACACGTCGCTGCAATTTATTTGTCCCGAGCTTCACAATACTCCATGAACGCAGAATAAAATCATGAATCGATGCGCGCACCCACCATGATGCGTATGTCATCAAACGGAAACCACGTTCAGGATCAAAACGTTTTACCGCATGCATCAAACCCATCGTACCTTCCTGGATCAGATCCATTTCAGGCAGACCAAAATGGCGGTATTCGCGGGCAATAGCAGTCACACCACTGAGATTTGCGACCACCAGCTGGCGCGCAGCCTCACGATCCCCGCTCTCATGCCACAAACGAGACAGACGGTTTTCCTCCTCACGGTCAAGCCGATCAACTTTCCGCATATCACGAGAAAAGAGAGACATACTTGTCATTTCATGTGTCGCTGTTGTCACGGAAGATCACCTCCAGATGGTTCTGATCTGCTTTAGCACTCAAGCTGTAAGAGTGCCAATTTAATTATTAAAACTGTGTTAAGCAAGTATGTAGCCACAAAAATCATCGAATTTGTGCCTTTATGCCACCCAAGGGCGTGATAGCGGCATCAGACAGACACGCAGTATATTGAATAAGGGAACAGACAGCCTCCTTTATATGAGCCTAAGCGCCTGCTTACTCCAGAGCCAGCCACTCAAGCAACTGCTTTTCCCCGACAACCTCGATACCCAGCTCACGCGCCTTGGTCAATTTTGATCCGGCCTTCTCTCCGGCAATCAACACATCGGTTTTTTTCGACACCGATCCTGCCGGTTTAACACCCAGAGAACGCAGATGCTCCTGAGCAACACGCCGCTGAATCGATGCAAAACTACCAGTCAGAACGACTGTTTTCCCTGCCAGAGGATGACCGGCCTGCAGCTTCACCGGGGCAGGCTTCACACCAGCCTCCAGCAGCCTGCGAATCACATCACGATTATGCTCCTCGTTGAAAAAGTTGCGAATACTCGCAGCCACTTCTGAACCTACATCGGGAACGGAGATCAATGACTCCTCATCAGCTTCCATCACTGCATTCAACTCGCCAAAATGAGCGGCAAGAGCGGCTGCAGTTGCCGTCCCCACATGGCGCATACCCAGTGCATGCAGAAAACGGCCAAGCGGACGGTCCTTACTGGTTTCCAATGCGGTCTGTAGCTTGGCGATCTTCTTCTCACCCATACCCTGCCATTCATGTAAGGCTGAGTAGTCCAGCTCGTAAATATCTGCAATGGATGCAAGCAGCCCCTCATCCACCAGTTTTGCGATCAACTTATCGCCCATACCTTCAATATCCATCGCAGCACGAGAAACAAAATGGCGCAGTCGCTCCGTTAATTGCGCAGGACAGGAGAGACCTCCGCTGCAACGGATCGCAACCTCACCCTCAATCCTGTAAACGGTGGCCTGACACACAGGGCATAAGTCCGGGATTTCCGGCAAAGATGCATTCGGATCGACATCGACTGCCGTTACCACCTCGGGGATCACATCACCTGCACGGCGCACAATTACGGACGCGCCGGCATATACCTGCTTGCGCTTTAATTCATCGATATTGTGCAAAGTGGCCCGGGAAACAATGACACCGCCAACAGCAACCGGTTGCATGTCAGCCACAGGGGTGATGACACCTGTGCGTCCGACCTGCCAGATGACATCATTCACAGTAGTCAGCACCTCTTCAGCAGGGAATTTATGGGCAATCGCCCAGCGCGGGGAACGAGCCACAGAGCCCAAGCGCTGCTGCTGGCTAAAATCATCCAGCTTATACACCACACCATCAATCTCATACGCCAGATCAGGACGCTGCTGCTGCAAATATTGATAATGCTCAAGCAGCTCATCAGTGCCAGTCGCCAGCACTGTTTGCTGAATGGCAAAACCAAAACGGTGTAGTTTACTCAACAGCTCCGACTGACTACCGGCAAACTCGCGCCCACCAAGCCCTACACCATAAGCAAAAAAGCAGAGGCCGCGTTTTGCTGTCACCTTCGCATCCAGCTGCCGGAGTGAACCGGCAGCAGCATTGCGTGGATTGGCAAAAGGTGCAGCACCTTCAGCATCCTGACGCTCGTTAAGGGCCACGAATGCAACTTTGGACATGTAGACTTCGCCACGCACCTCCAGCACATCGGGAACTGATCCATCCTCCGCATGCAGCTGCCAGGGAATATCGCTAATGGTACGCACATTATCGGTGACATCTTCACCGGCTTTGCCGTCACCACGGGTTGCTGCAATGGTTAAATGACCCTGCTCATAACGCAGATTCACGGCCAGACCATCAATTTTGGGTTCGATAATAAATCGGGGCTGCTCATCAGTAATCCCCTCACACACACGCTTCACAAAGCCTTCGACCTCTTCACGGTCAAAAGCATTGGCCAGCGACAACAGGGCTTCGCCGTGCTCACGGGCTACAAATGTGGATGAAACAGGAGCGCCTACAGTCTGGGTCGGAGAATCTAGCGGAACCGGTTCACCTAACTGCTCTTCAAGCTGTCCGAGTTCTCGCAACAAAAGATCATAGGCTGCATCGCTAATCTTCGGGGCGTCCAGCGTATAATAACGGTAATTGTGGCCACTTAACTCCCTGCGTAACTCGGTGATGCGCAGATTCAGCTTGTCGTTTCCTTCAATTGCCACCTGATTGTATATCCCCACTAGCGTCCCCACTCTCTTTCAGCATGCCCTCAATCGTCTTCACCACATCTGCCGACATCCAATCTATCGCACCGATCAGGTGATAACGCACCTTACCCTGCCTGTCGATCAGAAACGTCTCAGGAAAGCGGAATACTCCGAACTGCTTTGAAACAACACTCTCTGCATCATGTAGCACCTGAAAGGGCATATTGTATTCACCCACAAAACGGGTCAGATCTTCAAGTCTATGATCCACGGATACAGCGACAATGTTCAAACCCTCAGTCGCATAACGATCATGCAAGGCGGCCATCGATGGAATTTCCTGGCGGCACGGGGGGCACCAGGTTGCCCAGAAATTCAACAAGACAACATCACCCTGTGGCAGCCTCTGCATCTCCCCCTGCAGATCAGGGAGACTGAAACCGGAAACCCCACTGCCCGGCGTCACCACAGCGGCCTTCTGTGGCAAAGCCGACCAGACAACAGCAGCCACACCTGACAAAACAGCCAGAACAAGTAACCAGCGGTATTTCATCATCATGTCACTACTCCGCGATTCCAGCCAGAGCGGTTTTAAGCTCATCCGTAGTGACACGATGCTTGAACAGCACACGATCTCCGACCACCAACACCGGCACATCCATACCATAGCGAACCATCAGCGCCTTATCCCGATCCACATCGACAGTTTCCCAGCTACACAGCCCGGCATCAGCCAGACTTGCAACCACCAGCTTTGCATCATCACAAAGACAGCACACCCTGCGGCTCATCAAGCGGATATGGGGCAGACTCATGTTACGGCCTTAGTTATTGCCATTGCTTTTTGGCAACTTAATCAGAGCAAACACCTGATCACCACGACGATCCATCATTACGCGCAACACATCACCGGGTTTCATACTCTTCGCCATGTTGGAGAAAGCGGCCATATCTGCAATGTCACGACCATTGATGCGGTAGATCACATCGCCACGCTGAATGCCCGCACGTGCAGCAGCCATGCCACGGTTAACCTGCGAGACCACCACACCTTTCTTTACTCGTGTCTGCAGGCTGGAAGCCAGCGCAGGAGTCAGGTTTTCCAGCACCATGCCGAGGCGCACCTTACTTTTGTCTGTTTTTGAGCTGCCATTTTTCGCCTGCTGATCATCCGGCATTGCTTCAACCGTAACAGTAATCGTACGCAGCTTACCGTCACGAATAACGCCAACCTTCACCTTGTCACCCGGCGTATGACGCGCCACTTTGATAGGAAGATCATGTGCCTTGTGGATCGCTGTACCGTCAATAGATACAATGACATCACCGGCGCGAATACCTGCTTTATCAGCTGCTGAGCCTGCTTCTACCTGCGGCACAAGCGCACCATCACGGTTCTTCAGTCCCAATGCTTTGGCAGTTTCTTTATTCACATCTGCAATATGAACACCCAGACGAGCACGAGTCACATGCCCCTTCTCTTTCAGCTCATCAAGAATCGGCTTGGCCAGATTAATAGGAATGGCAAAACCGATACCGTTATTACCGCCACTGCGTGAATAGATTGCTGTATTGATACCTACCACTTCACCCTTTGTGTTGAACAGCGGGCCACCGGAGTTACCAGGATTAATTGCTGCATCGGTCTGAATAAAATCATCATAAGGACCGGAACCGATCACGCGACCTTTGGCCGATACGATGCCGGCAGTAACCGTTTGTGAAAGACCGAACGGATTACCGATAGCAACCACCCAGTCACCCACGCGCAGAGCTTTAGAGTTACCAATCTTGACTGTTTTCATGCGCTTGGCCTTCACCTTGAGTAGAGCAACATCGAGCTTGGGATCTGTGCCGATCACTTTGGCCTCATGCTCAGTGCCATCGCGCATTTTTACCAACACCTCATCGGCACCATCCACCACATGGTTGTTGGTCACGACATAACCGTCGGCTGAAATAACAAACCCGGTTCCCAGCGCATGTTTTTCCTGTTGCTGCTGCGGCATATTACGGAGAAAATCATTGAAAAAATCATTGAACGGCGATCCCTGCGGGAAGCCGAATCCCGGTGGCAGACCCTGCCCTGTCTGAGCAGCTCGTTTGGTCGTACTAATGTTCACCACCGCATCTGCCTGTGCTGCCGCAAGATCGGCAAAACTTTCCGGCATTGCGTGCGCAGGGCTAACCCAGACAACAAACGCAACAAAAAATGGAACCATGAATTTGAAATTACTCAATCTACACTCCTTGGAAAATAGTTAAGACGCTTTTTAAGCGGTAAAGATGAAAGAAAGATGAAAGTATGGAAGAACTATAGAAGAAATTATCTTAATGCTTCACCAGACAGGGCTCTGATAATCCGCCTGAGGGATGGATAATCCTCGACATGCGAATATCAAGAGAGAGCTTTTCGCTTGCGGGAGCAAACCGTTGCCATACAAACATTGCACCTACGGCTATAAGGCCGACCAGCGCAGCCAGCAGCTCGGCATGACCCAGTTCCAGCTGCAAAGCCAGAGAACGCGCAGCAAGACCTGCAAACACAAAAGCCAGCATGGGTACGGCATACAATCTGAATGCCACTTTCAACAGCAGACCATCCGGAACTTCCAGTGCCACCTGATCTCCGACCACGGCCGACAGGCTGTTTTTCACCCGCAACTCAACCAGACGCTCACTCCATGATCCCAAGGTGGAACAGGAGGCCTTGCCCGCACAACCACCACAGGCACTGGCACGCTTGCCAGACACCAGCACATGGTCACCTTCCACTGCAATCACTTCAACCTGTTGTTCCACATCGACTCCTGAATGTCGCAATCATTCACCATTTCCGAATGATAGTCAGTCATTGAATCACGTATCTTACACAGGAACCACACACAATTCACCATTGCCGCTTTCCCCCGATGGTTCCTAATCAGCTGCAAGAGGTTAGAGTTCGTGATGATGGAAAAGACGACGCAACGATTACAGGCCGACTATCTGATCATCGGCAGCGGTGCAGCAGGCCTGCTTGCTGCCAACAGACTTGCCGAACGCGGCACGGTCATGCTGATCAATAAAGGTACCTTTCAGGATTCCAGTACCTGGCATGCACAGGGCGGCATTGCCGGTGTCCTCTCCGACACCGATTCTATTGAATCCCATGCAGAGGACACCATCAGAAGCGGGATTGGTCTCTGCCATGAAGATGTTGTGCTATCGGTCATCAACCGAGGCCGTGCCATCATCGATGAGCTGATCGACATCGGTACTGAATTCGACAGAAAAGGTGGCGAGTTGCACCTGACTCAGGAAGGTGGCCACAGCAACCGGCGTGTTGCACATGCACAGGATATCACCGGGCAGGCTATTACCCGGGCACTGCTCTCCCGTGTTACACCTCATCCGAATATCACACGATTGGAACATCATACCGTCATCGACCTTGTCACCAGCGCCCGTCTTGGTCACAAAAGAAACAACCACTGTCTGGGGGCTTACGTACTGTCACCGCAAGGAAAGGTCCTTACTATTGAGGCGAGCCACACCATTCTGGCTACCGGCGGTGCAGGCAAAGTGTATCTGTATACCTCCAATCCGCATGCAGCTACCGGCGACGGCATCGCTATGGCCTGGCGCGCAGGCTGCCCCGTCATGAATCTGGAATTCATACAGTTCCACCCCACCTGTTTGTTTCATCGTCAGGGCTCGAGCATGTTATTATCTGAAGCCCTGCGCGGCGAAGGCGCACATCTGGTGGATCAACACGGCAGACGCTTCGTCTTTGATTATGATGAACGAGGCGAACTGGCACCGCGTGACATTGTTGCTCGCGCGATTGATCATGAGATGAAAAAACAGGGTGTGGACTGCATGTATCTCGATGCCAGACCGATGGGCGAAGCATTGATTCGCGACCACTTTCCCAACATACACGCCCGACTGCTGGACGTTGGCATGGACATGATTCATCAACCTGTTCCGGTAGTGCCTGCCGCCCATTATATCTGCGGCGGCATCCAAACCGACAAACATGGTAAAACGGCCATTGATGGCCTCTATGCGATTGGGGAAACGGCTTGCACAGGCTTACATGGCGCCAATCGCCTGGCCAGCAATTCACTACTGGAATGCCTGGTCATGGCCGACTACTGCGCCACAGACATTTTACAGCATCCAAAACCGGCTGCATCACTACCCATACCACCTTGGGACGATAGCGGCATTGTACCTGAAACAGAACGCATTCAAATCAAACAGAACTGGGATGAGATTCGGGCAACCATGTCTCACTTTGTCGGCATTGTGCGCTCCGACGAACGCTTGCGCCGGGCAAGGCGGCGACTGCGACTGATCCGCCAAGAGATAGCCTCCTACTACTGGAAACATCCGGTCAGTCAGGATCTGCTTGAGCTACGTAATCTCGCACAGATCGCCGAACTCATCGTACAGAGCGCTCAGCACAGGCATGAGTCGAGAGGCCTGCACTACTCCACTGATCACTCCCAAACAGACAAACAGGCTACCGACACCATATTAAAACCGGACGAAACATGAGCCTGTGCCTCATTGGCCGCATTCAGGGGCGTGTACAGGGGGTCGGATTCCGCTACCACACAGAGATAAAAGCCAATGAACTGGGTATCAACGGCTGGGTATCCAACAGGCCCGATGGCAGCGTAGAGGTCTGCATCTGCGGCAGCACTGAACAACTTGAACAGATGCAGCTATGGCTGAAACAGGGGCCAGCCAGCGCACACGTTGACCAAAGTGATTTTTCTACTGGTCATTTGCCAGAAAACTGCAATGATTTTCACATTCGATATTAACCCTCGGAGATTCGATGGACTTCAATTCACAACAGAACTTTGATCATGAGCAAGCTACGGCTATCGGCATTCTGGTCACCAACCTCGGCACACCGGATGCTCCGGCAAAAAAAGAAGTCCGCTCATATCTGAAGGAATTCCTTTGGGATCCGCGCGTGGTGGAAGAGCCGCGCTGGAAATGGTGGCTGGTCCTCAACGGCATCATTCTGAATATACGCCCGGCAAGAGCTGCCGAAGCCTATAAAAAGGTATGGACAGAAGAGGGCTCACCGCTGCTGGTGATCGGTAAAAAACAGCGAGAGAAGCTGCAACACTCCCTGTCTGAAAAGCTCGGCGACAATATCCATGTCGAACTTGCCATGCGCTACGGCAACCCCTCAATCAAAAAGGGACTGGAGGCGCTGCGTGAAAAAAATTGCCGCAAAATCATCGTATTACCACTCTACCCGCAGTATTCTGCCACAACAACCGGCTCCACCTTCGATGCAGTGTCCGATGTTATGAAGACATGGCGACGCATCCCTGAACTCAGCATGGTCGATGCCTATCATGATCATCCGGCTTATATCAGTGCACTTAGTGAGAGCATCCAATCTTACTGGCAGGAGCATGGAGAGCCTGATCGCCTGATGACAAGTTTTCATGGCATTCCGGAACGCTACTTCAAAAACGGCGACCCTTACCCATGCCAGTGTAGCAAAACAACCCGACTGGTTCGTGAACAGCTCGGCCTTGATGAAGAGAAGGTTCAGATTGCATTCCAGTCACGCTTTGGCAGAGAACCCTGGATCCAGCCCTATGCCGATGAGACACTGATCGAGTGGGCAAAAGCAGGCACAACGAAAGTCGATGTGATCTGCCCCGGCTTCTCAGCCGACTGCCTGGAAACCATCGAAGAGGTCGGCATGGAAAACCGTGACTACTTCCTCGAAGCCGGTGGCACGCAATATCGCTACATCCCCGCACTCAATGACTCAGAGGCGCATATTGATGCGCTGACGCAGATTATTATGGAAAGAGTGAGGACTTAAGGGGCAGGAGCATCAGAAAAAGTACAGCGGAGCAGACTTCACTGTCTGGCTTTCATTTTCCTGTACTCCGGCTTTTTAATGGTAACATTGGCCGCTTTCTCTATTTCGCCATACCACTGTTGAAGATGTCGATGCTGAAGTATACTGATGATTTCATCAGACACCTCTGCCAGCGGCTTGCGTACAGCAGGGCGCTTACCTAGCAGTTCAATCACATGCCAGCCAAAACGGGTTCTTATCGGCAGACTCAGGCCGCCCTTTTTCAAATCAAACACAACATCGTCAAATTCTTTGACCATCACACCATGCGAAAACCAGTTCAGATCACCGCCGCGGGACTTGTTGCTGTCATCCAGCGACACACGTGCAGCCTGTGCGGCAAAAGATCCCCTGTCCTGACGCACAGCCCTTAAGACTTTCCATGCCTGCTTTTCCGTCCTCAGTAAAATATGGCGCGCATGCACCTGCTCCGGCACTGTGAACTCTGCCAAATGTTTTCTGTAGTAGGCCTCTACCGCAGCACCCTCGATGTTCGCCATATTCACCAGGCGCCACTCTTTGGCTGCTTCGATCAGAATCTGATCCTGCATGCGATCTATGCGCTTCTGAATAGCAGGATCAAGATGCAAACCCAGTTGACGTGCCTTCTGGCTGGTCGCCCTCTGTCGAATCAGCCGGCGCAGGATATGGCCACGCACATCAGGGTCATCACGATACTGATACATCTTCTCCGGCAGGTTTGCGATCTCCGCATCGATATCCGATTCACGGACAGGCAGACCATTCACAGTCGCAACCACAGGACTGAGACTAGCGGACTCAATCGACACAAATTCGTCCCCCTGCTGACAGGAGGACAATAGAAGTAGTAATATGAATAGTACGGGTGCAGACATCGGCTCTCCATTTCTCCCAGCTTGCCGCTAGAGTAGCGCCGTTGACTCATGCGACCAAGCATCGGCAATGCACACACACTATTCCGGGAGGATAGCAGATGACTCCTGTTGTCATGACCATCATTGTACTCTGTTTTTATCTGGTATTTTTCCATTTTTATGCCAAACGTGTACTAGCCAGAAAGATTTTTGAACTCGATGATAACAACAAAACCCCCGCACACACTCATCATGACAATGTCGATTTTGTGCCTGCCAATAAATACATTCTCTTTGGCCATCACTTTGCCTCTATTGCAGGCCTTGCACCCATGTTAGGCCCTGCCATCGCAGTCATATGGGGCTGGGTGCCCGCTCTGTGCTGGGTTGTATTCGGCACCTTGCTGGTCGGTGCTGTGCATGACTTTTCAGCCCTTGTGCTCTCCATTCGCCATAAAGGACAGAGTGTGGGCACCATTGCCCGCGATGTGATCAGCCCACGTACACGTCTGCTCTTTCTGCTGGTCATTTTCTTCCTCGTTGCCCTTGCCATGGGTGTATTCGTACTGGTGATCTCAGGCCTGTTTGCCGCACCTGATCTGGCCAATATCCCGGCCACATCACACCCGGAAGCAATATTCCCGACCTATGCACTGATGCTGATCGCTATCGTGATCGGTTTTCTGGTACATAAAAAGAACCTGCCGCTCTGGCCGATGATCGCCATTGGTTTTGTATTAATGCTATTCACCACATGGATCGGACTGGACATGCCTGTTACAGGATTCACGGCAAGTGACTGGACATGGACACTGCTCGTCTACGCCTTTGTTGCCAGTATCTTGCCGGTCTGGCTGCTACTGCAACCGCGTGATTTCCTCAATTCACTACTGCTCTATCTGGCACTGTTTGCGATGATGGCAGGCTTCTTTGTACTCTCCCCTGACTGGGTTGCCCCGGCAGTCAACCCCAATCCGGTTGGTGCTCCCCCGCTGATGCCGTTCCTGTTTATTGTTATTGCCTGTGGTGCAGTTTCAGGTTTTCACGGTCTGGTTGCCTCAGGCACGACCTCCAAGCAGCTGGATAAAGAATCCGATGCGCCCTTTGTCGGTTATGTCGGCATGATCGGTGAATCCCTGTTAGCACTACTGGCCGTACTCGCCACAACTGCCGGTGCCTTCTCGTCGCGTGCAGAGTGGGAATCATTTTACGGCTCATGGGAAAAGGCAGCAGGCCTGCATCAGAAGCTTGGTATCTTTATTCAGGGCAATGCCAACTTCATCCATCAGCTTGGTGTACCGCTGGATTATGCTGCTGCATTCATCTCCGTAGTCGTTGTCGGCTTTGCCATGACAAGCGTGGATACCGGCGCGCGACTGCTGCGCTTCAATCTGGAAGAGATCGGCCACACCCTCGGTGTGAAATCTCTGGGTAACCGTTATTTTGCCACCTTCCTGGCTGTCTCCGCCATCGGTTTCTTTGCCTTTTTCACAGTCGACGGTAAACCGGCAGGCCTGTTTCTGTGGACGCTGTTTGGCACTACCAACCAGATCCTTGCAGGCCTGACCCTGCTTACCGTAACCATTTATCTCTACCGTAAAAAGAAACCCATTCTCTATACCCTGCTGCCGATGCTACTTGTGCTAGGTGCCACCATTGCAGGCATGGTCATGGGCATCTTCGACGCGCTTGGCAAAGACCAGTGGATCGTGGCCTCAGTAGGCGCAGCCATCTTCCTGCTTGCAGGCTGGGTGCTGGTCGAGGCCATGCTGGTCGTGAAAAGGGTGAAATCCGAGCACCATAAAAGCAGCCAAGTAGAGTAAATCGCAGCTTTTGCATCCCTTTCATGAGAGGTGCAAAAAGAGAAACAGACAGCTAAACTCGCCGGATGCACTTTGCTCCGTTTGCCCACCTGCATAACCACTCTGATTTCTCTCTGCTGGGGTCTACCCTGCGGGTTGGCGATATGCTGAAAAGGGCAGTCGAACTCAAGCAGCCCGCTGTCGCACTTACCGATTACGGCAATCTGTTCGGTGCCATTGAATTTTATTCCAAAGCCATGCAGATGGGTATCAAACCGATACTCGGATGTGAGGTTTACCTCTGCGATGATCATACGGTTCGTATTTCCGAGGGGCCACGTGGCCCCCGTTTCCCGCAACTCGTACTGCTGGCCCGCAACAATCATGGCTGGAAAAACCTGTTAAAACTCATTTCGGTCTCCTACCTGGATGGCTTTTACTATAAGCCGCGTGTCGGCAAACCCTTTCTGGCCGAACATGCCGATGGCATTATCACACTCTCTTCCGGCTTCAATGGTGAAGTCGAACAGCTATTGCACAAGGGTGACCGACAGGGTGCAAAAGCCGCTGCCCTTGCTTACAAAAACATGTTTCATGAGCACTGCTTTTTTCTTGAAATACAGCGCCATGGCTCTAGCGGCCAGGAAGATATCAACCGACAGGTGATCGAACTTGCGCACGAACTGGACATCCCTCTGGTAGCCAGCAACAACGCCCACTTCCTTGAGCGTGAAGACTTCAACTCCTTTGAAGCCATGCTTGCCCTGCAACAGAACCGCACCTTAGAAGATGAGGTCGCTGGTCATTTCACACCGGAGCATTACCTCAAGTCTTATGATGAGATGGAAGAGCTCTTCTCGGACATTCCGGAAGCACTGGAAAACACCATCCACATTGCCAACCGCTGCAATGTAGACTTGCGCTTCGGCAATTATCAGCTGCCTGATTTCCAGCCCCCCGGTGGCATGGAGCTGAATGCCTATATGCGATCACAATCGCATGAGGGGCTGGATCTTCGCTGGCCCACCATTCTGGCAGGAAAGCCGGATGCTGATCGCGAGGTGTACAATAAACGACTGGAATTCGAACTCGATATTATCGAGGGCATGGGCTTCCCCGGTTACTTCCTTATCGTATCCGAATTCATACTGTGGGCAAAAAACCATGATATCCCGGTAGGCCCCGGCCGTGGTTCCGGTGCCGGCTCACTTGTTGCCTATTGCCAGAAAATCACCGACCTCGACCCCATCAAATATGGACTGCTATTCGAGCGCTTTCTGAACCCAGAACGTGTATCCATGCCCGATTTTGATATCGATTTCTGCATGAGCCGCCGTGAAGAGGTGATTCGCTATGTCACTGATAAATATGGTGAATCCAAGGTCGCCCAGATTATCACCTTCGGAAAAATGAAGGCAAAAGCCGTAGTTCGCGATGTTGGTCGCGTATTGGGGATGGAACTATCCAAGGTAAATCTGATCGCCAAGTTGATTCCCAATGATTTGAAGATGACACTGAAAAAGGCACTGGTGGAAGAACCCAGGCTGGGTAAAATGATTGATGATGACCCTGAGGTAGCCCGCCTGTTTGAACTGGCCGATAGGCTTGAAGGGTGCCACCGTAATGCAGGCAAACATGCTGCAGGTGTGATTATCGGACGTCAGGATCTCGATGAATCGGCACCGCTGTTCAAGGTGGCCGGAGAAGAGGGCAAGGTTGTCCAGTGGGACATGGGCAACAGTGAGAAAATGGGGCTGATCAAGTTCGATTTTCTCGGGCTAAAAACCCTCACCGTGATTGATATCGCCTGTAAACTGATCAAGCGATACGAAAGTGGTGAAGCAGCACAGCAATTCAATATTGAGACCATCCCCATGGATGATAAAGCCACGTTCAAGCTGATGCAGCGCGGCCAAACCGGTGCTGTATTCCAGGTGGAATCATCGGGCATGCGCGATCTACTCACACGCCTGCTGCCTGACTGTTTTGAAGACATCATCGCTCTGGTTGCCCTGTATCGTCCGGGCCCGCTTGAATCCGGTATGGTGGACACCTATATCGAGTGTAAACATGGCAACCAGGAGATCGTTTACCTGTTACCTCAGCTTAAACCTATCCTGCAGGAGACCAATGGTGTTATCTTGTATCAGGAACAGGTGATGCAGATTGCACAGGTACTGGCCGGCTATACACTGGGCCAGGCCGATATGTTGCGTCGCGCCATGGGTAAGAAAAAAGCCGAAGAGATGGCCGAACAGCGTAAGTTCTTTATGCAGGGTGCAGAAAAGCAGAAGCATGATCTGGACAAAGCCGAGCAGATCTTTGATCTCATGGAAAAATTCGCCGGTTACGGATTCAACAAATCCCACTCAGCAGCCTATGCACTGATCTCCTATCAAACCGCATTCCTGAAAACACATTATCCGAAAGCATTCATGGCAGCCACACTCACCTGTGATATGGGCAATACCGATAAAGTGGCTGCTCTGGTTACAGATTGCCGCAATATGGAGATCGAAATACTCCCGCCCCATGTCAACGACTCGGACTGGGAATTTAAGCCTTCGAATGATGCAATTCGTTATGGTCTGGGTGCGATCAAAGGTGTCGGTGAAGCCGCCATTCAGGAGATGGTGGAAGAGCGAAGAACGAACGGCAGCTTTGATAACTTTGAAGCACTGATCATGCGTTCACAGGGGCGCACCTTGAACAAGCGTGTTCTTGAAGCGCTTATTAAGGCTGGTGCGCTGCAGGGGATGATCCCCCATCAACGCGCAGCCCTGGAAGGGCTGGCTGAAGTGGTTGAAATGCTGGGACGCAAACGCAAAGAGTATGCCTCCAATCAATCCACCCTGTTCGAGGTAGCTGAGCCCGAAGCAGGCGAAGGTGGTTTCCCCAACGTAACCCCGTGGAATCCGGGTGAATGCCTGCAGGCAGAACGTGAAGTCCTGGGGTTTTATCTGACCGGTCACCCGCTGGAGTCCTTTCTCAAGCGCACATCCGGCCTCGCCGACTGCAATCTAGCTCAACTTGGCGAACGCGAACAGGACGCTCAGATCGTTATCCCGGTCGGCATTTCCAGCATTCGACCCTACAATGGTCGCAAAGGCACGATGGCCTTTGTTCAGATAGAAGATCTGCACGGACAGGCAGAAATGGTCTGCTTTAGCGACCTATACGCTGAAGCCTCTGAGCTGCTCAACGGTGATGACCCGGTTCTGGTTGCTGCCAAGGTGGACAGGTCAAAAGATGAGCCGGTACTGATTGCAGAAGCCATCGCCTCACTGGATGGCATACTGCCTGAACTGGTGCAGGAGATTGTGATCACAACAGCCAGTATTTCACTGGATGAAATGACACTGGCAAGACTGAAATCGATGGCGACAGGGGGAGATGCAAGACTCTCATTCCATGTCCGGCTTCCCGACGCTAGTCTTGCCCAACTGATTACCGGTCCGTGCATCAGCTGGAACGATGCCGTAAAGGCACAACTTGATGCCCGATTTGGACCGGATGCTGTTCACCTGCGCTGCAAATCATGGCAGCCACCACGTAAACAGCAGGTTCGCCGCAACTATAGCGGCACACAAGGAGAATAAAGTGGCATATAGTTATCTTGAGTTTGAACGTCCTATTGCTGAATTAGCATCCAAGATAGATGAGCTTTCAGGCATGGGCAAAGATTCCGGCATGAACATTGCCGAGGAGGTTGAGCGCTTGAATGATAAACGTGACAAACTGGTAGAACAGACCTACAGCAAGGCTAGCCGCGCGCAGATTTGCCAGCTCTCCCGTCATCCTGACAGACCTTATATCCTTGATTATGTCCCACTTATTTTTGATGACTTTCAGGAACTGCATGGCGACCGTGCCTTCTCTGATGATGGTGCCATTGTTGGCGGCCTGGCCAACTTCCGTGGTAAAAGCGTGATGATCGTTGGCCATCAGAAAGGTCGCGACACCAAAGAGAAACTGAAACGCAACTTCGGCATGCCACGGCCCGAGGGCTACCGCAAAGCGCTGCGCCTGTTCAAATTAGCGGAACGCTTTGAGATTCCTGTACTGACCTTTATCGATACAGCTGGCGCATGGCCGGGCATTGATGCAGAAGAGCGCGGTCAGAGTGAGGCGATTGCCCGCAACCTGCAGGAACTCGCATCGCTGAAAGTACCTGTCATCAACACTGTGATTGGTGAGGGAGGCTCCGGTGGTGCACTGGCTATTGGTGTCGGTGATCGGATGTATATGCAGCAGTTCTCCACCTACTCAGTCATCTCTCCGGAAGGCTGTGCAGCGATCCTCTGGCGTGATCGCTCTCATGCCGATGAAGCTGCTGAAGCACTGAAACCTACGGCCACAGACCTTCAGGAACTGGGACTGATCGATGGTATTATTCCCGAGCCAAAAGAGGGCGCGCACCGCAACATTCAGGATGCAGCGGATTTGATGGCAGATACTCTGGAAAAGGTCGTTAATGAACTGCTCGCTATTCCAACCGAGACTTTATTGACCCAGCGCAACGAACGCCTGCGCAACATCGGGCAATTCAGCAGCTGATTGATTCAGGCCCGCCGGACTACTTCCTGCGGGCCTTTTTATCCCCCTAGACAAAGAGCCTCAGCACATAAGTTCTGGTTGCCACTTAGACGACCCTGTCACCTTCTCCGGTTTCGGATGTATGTCTCGGCAGCCTACTGACGGGGAAGCAAAAAACTTTCACTCACAAAATCAGGACAAAAAAAAACACCCCGCCGAAGCGAGGTGTTTTTCCAATCTTGCGATTGAATAAATTGTTTACTGTGGGTAAACGTTACGAGCCTGTGGGCCCTTCTGTCCGTCTTCTACTTCATACTCAACTTTCTGTCCTTCAACCAGTGACTTGAAGCCGTCACCCTGAATTGCTGAGAAATGTACGAAAACGTCGTCGCCGCCGTCGTCCTGTGCGATAAAGCCGAAGCCTTTAGTATCGTTAAACCACTTAACTGTTCCTGTTGCCATTTTGAAATGTACCTCTATCTAAATAATATCTGCATTCATGCTTCAGACGCGAATTTAGTGGCAAATGCCAGGGAACAGTCCCTGAATGTCCATTAAAATCATCAATAATCATGTTCTGCGTCGCGGAGTGTATGGTAGTTCAAAACAATAGGCCAGCAAAATAAAAACAGAGCCCGACACGAAGCCGGGCTCTGCCTAACGATTACTGAATGTCTTTGTCCGGAATGATCAACATTTCAACCCGGCGGTTCAACTGCCTTCCGGCTTCAGTCTCATTGGTTGCTCTCGGCTGTGTCTCTCCACGACCATCAGCAATAATCCTTCGGGAATCTACACCGCGGCCCGACAGATACTGACCAACAGCCTGTGCTCGTTTCACGGACAACTGCTGATTGTATTCCGCAGAACCGCGACTATCGGTATGACCGGTAATCCTGATCGAACTGCGTGGATAACGGCTAAGGATGTCCGCAACTTTATCCAGTGTGTTGTTAAAAGCATAAGTAAGCTGTGAAGAATTATAATCGAAAGAGACCTCGGAATTCATAGTAATCTTCAGGTTCTCATTCTGCAGGCGCTCAACCTCAATCTGGTTAGAACGGCGCTCATCAGCCAGCACACGGTTAAATTCAGCCTGTTGTTTATCCATATACATACCAGCACCGGCACCCAGCACGCCGCCTGCAGCTCCACCAATCAAGGCACCACGCAGTGCGCCGCCTGAACGATCCTGTTTATGACCGATAATAGCACCGGCAATCGCGCCCAGTGCTGCACCACCAGCAGCACCCTGTTTGGTTTTCAAATTAGGATCATCCGGACTGGTCACACAACCTGTCAGGCCCAGACCCAGTGCAACTGTAGCTATTATTATTCCTTTCATCTTAATCCTCCGTAAATCTCTTCGGGCTTCGCTTTGATAGCGTGATACAAGCAAGCATAGCAAAAAATTCATACAATCTCATGCAACAACTACGACATCGTAAGTTCATTCAGGCTACAAACTATGACAGAGATCACCAAGCGGAATTTATACACCGTCAGGAGGATCCGGGTGCAGAATAATCATTATTTGCCTCACCCTTTTTTTCATTCATCATGGCGGCATGGACGAATCCAGCATCAGACTCGGATTTTTTTTCGCTATCCTTATCACCATGGCTCTTGCCGAGGCACTGGCCCCGCGCAAAACCCTGACTCAGGGACGTAAACGCTGGCCAGCCAATCTCGGCATTATTGTGCTCGATGGAATCATTGGCCGTCTGCTGCTGCCAGCTGGTGCGACAGGTGCTGCAATCTGGGCAGAGCAACAGGGCTACGGTCTGTTTAATGTATTGGATGTGACTGAACCGGTTGCCATCGCATGCACAGTCATTCTGCTTGACCTGATCATCTATGGGCAACACATGTTATTTCATGCCCTGCCGATACTCTGGCGGCTACACATGGTGCACCATGCTGACCGTGATATTGATGTCACCACCGGCCTGCGCTTCCACCCTATCGAAATAGTAATCTCACTACTGATCAAAATCACATGCGTGACCCTGCTTGGTGCTCCTGTTCTTGCAGTCATCATCTTTGAAGTGATACTCAACGGCATGGCCATGTTCAATCATTCCAACGTCAGGCTTCCCGTCAGAGTCGATGCACTCCTGCGCTGGCTGGTTATTACCCCTGATCTACACCGTGTACATCACTCCATCATTAAGCAGGAAACCAACAGTAATTACGGCTTCAACCTTTCCATCTGGGATAGGCTATTCGGCAGCCTTCGCCAGCAACCTGAAAAAGGGCATGATGGTATGACTATCGGTCTTGAACATCTGCAGCAGGCACCGACACATTCGATCCTGTTTATGCTGCGCTTGCCGTTTACCAATCAGCTCGGCCAGTATCCAACAGTAAAATCCAACCCAAAACATCAGGAGAAGCCTCATGAGTGATGAAAAGGTCAACCGCTGTGAGTGTATTAACAAGAGCTTCGAGCAGCTAAAAGAGTTCCCAGACTACGAGGCCGCACAGACTGAGACCCGATGCGGGCTGGAATGTGAAGGCTGCGTCCCCTATCTGAAGCTGATGTTTGCTACAGGTGAAACTGCATTTGATATTGATGATGCACGCCTTGCAGAGCACCTATAGATCATGCCCTCCCAGTCCGGACATAACATCCTGATCACAACTGCAGCATTCGTGGTCGTGGTCGCAGGTATACAGGCTGCCACATCATTGCTGGTACCATTCCTGCTATCTGCGTTTATTGCCATCATCTGCCTGCAGCCGCTAAAATGGCTAACGACAAGAGGCGTACCTTCAGGTCTTGCCGTCTTGATCATCACCTTGGCGCTGGTACTGCTTGGAAGCCTGATCGGTGCTTTTGTCGGCGCATCGATTGCGGATTTCTCCCGCAACCTTCCGACCTACCAGGCCCGACTCACTGAACAGACCGGAGCGCTGATCAGCTGGCTTGCCGGTTATGGCATAGACCTGAATTCGCAGCTTTTGCGAGAGAACCTGAACCCCTCCGTTGCTATGGGCATGGCTGGAAACCTGCTTTCAGGCCTTGGTAATGCACTGACCAACACCTTCCTGATCGTTCTGACTGTCATCTTCCTGCTTATTGAAGAGGCCGCTGTTCCGCATAAATGGAAGGCAATGGGCTCGATGGCACCGTCGACAGGCGGCTTTGAAAAATTTGTCAGCAGCGTATCCTCCTACTTCTCCATTAAAACCTGGGTCAGCCTTGCAACCGGCGCCTGTATTACCTTGTGGCTGAGTCTTCTCGGCGTGGATTATCCTGTACTTTGGGGCCTTGTCGCATTCCTGTTCAACTTTGTACCCAATATCGGCTCCATTATTGCAGCCATTCCGGCAGTTCTACTTGCACTGGTGCAATTGGGCATTGGTGATGCAGCCCTGACCGCACTGGGTTTTATCGCTGTAAACCTCATCATGGGGAACGTGATCGAACCACGTTATATGGGACGCGGTGTCGGCCTCTCTTCACTAATCGTATTCCTCTCACTGGTATTCTGGGGCTGGATCCTGGGACCGGTTGGCATGCTGTTATCGGTACCGCTCACCATGATTGTGAAGCTGGCACTGGAAGAGTCGGATGAGATGAAGTGGATCGCGATTCTACTTGGCCCGGATATCGAACCTGAAAAAGTAATGGCAGAGACCAAATATGAAACGAAGTCCTAACCACTGATTCCAGAAGGTCAGTGCGCAGCAAGAGAAGCTCCCCTGGGGGACGAATTAATACAATCAGTGTAAATTCGTGTGTATTCGTTGGCCAGCTCTTAGCTATCGTCCTTCAGCAAAGCTGCGAGGCCAGCAAGGCCTTTAAAGGTGGAACCTTCCGGTTCATCACGCTTCACATCACCCTGAGCATCGGCTTCAAGATAGCGCTGATGTTCATTGTCATGACAGTAGATACATAGCAACTCCCAGTTGCTACCATCGGCAGGGTTGTTGCTGTGGTTGTGATCCTTGTGATGTACAGTCAATTCACGCAACTGCTTACCTGCAAAGTCCCTGCCACAACGTCCACAAACCCAGGGGAAGAGTTTTAGTGCCTGTTCTCTGTAACTCTCGTTTGATCCGGCCATATCACCACCCTCTTTTTGCATTTACTCCAGCACGCTGACATTGGCCCGACAATGAAATGAGGTGCTACCTTCTGCTAAAATCGTGATTGTACTCCGGGCATCCGCGCCCTTCGCCCTGCGAGCCGCCGACTAGCGGCGTTCACAATTGTACAGGATAGTACAATGCACGGTTTCCCGCCCTGAAAGGGTGGCTCACAAGGATGTGAGACATGAAATCGGCAAGATCTACCTGCTCACTCCAGCACCCACGCTTTAGCTGTATCATAATCAGCATAAGCAAAATGACAGACCTCAGCGTTGACGAAATGATCCGCCAATTGCGGGGTCAGTTTCAAAAACGCTGCATCAGAAACGACAGCAACCTTTTTGATCTGTTTATGATGCCCCTTCACAAAACGGAAGTGGCTTAACATTGCGGCGACATTCTTCCAACCCGGAAATGATGCTGCATGTATAATCAGACCGGGCAAAGCTCCTTTTCTCTCAATAATCGGGTCCACTGCCCTGGCTACCCGGTGAAAATCATCTTCAGACATCGGCCCACTCGGGCGAACCGTCAGCACCAGCTTTTGTAAATCCATATCAAAATCAATCATAACACCCCCGCCTCCCTATATCATCGGCAGAGCAGAATCAGACTTGATCGAAAACAGCAAACTGTGATGCCCGCTACAGCAACATGGGCGGTCAGAACTGCTGCGGAGTAAAATAGGTTTCGACAGGCCCCATGACCACCCCGAGCAGAGCAAATGTAAGAGACCCTATAACAGAGAGGATAATAACAGCAGGAATCGAAGCGATAGCTGCCTTCACCATAAATATGACCATCGACATGAATGGCATCTTAATATCAACAATCGTAACCTGATCACTCATCGTGTAACTCCTGGTTTATTTAAGCCCTGAATGGCGCAGCAGCGCATCCACGCTCGGTTCGCGCCCCCGGAATGCCACAAAGGCATCCATAATTTCACGGCTGCCTCCAATGGAGAGTAGCTCTTCACGCAGTCGTCCTGCTGTATTGGCATTGAGAATACCCTCCTCTTCAAAGGTGGCATACACATCAGCCGACAGCACTTCAGCCCACTTGTAAGAATAATAACCCGCCGCATAACCACCGGCAAAGATATGTGAAAAACTGTTCTGGAAACGATTAAATGATGGTGGCGTCATCACTGCCACCTCCGCTCTCACCCGCCCCAGCAACTGCTGAACACTCTCCTCACCTGTCGGATCAAACTCACTGTGCAGCAACAGATCAAACAGGGAGAACTCAATCTGACGCAACATGATCATTGCCGACTGGAAATTTTTCGCTGCCAGCATCTTATCGAACAGGGCATCGGGCAGGGCATCACCAGTTTCAAAGTGGCGGCCAAACAGATCAACCACATCCCGCTCCCAGCAGAAGTTCTCCATAAACTGGCTGGGCAATTCAACTGCATCCCACGGCACACCGCGAATACCGGAAACACCAAGCTCGGAAACGGTGGTCAGCATATGATGCAGACCATGGCCAAACTCATGAAACAGTGTGGTTACTTCATCATGGGTCCAGAGCGCAGGTTTATCCCCGACCGGCGCATCGAAGTTGCAAACCAGATATGCAACCGGTAGCTGCAGGGAGCCATCTGCCTTGCGCCAGCGGACGACACACTCATCCATCCAGGCCCCACCGTGTTTGTGCGCACGCGCATAAGGATCGAGGTAGAAAGCTGCAATCTGCTCGCCACTGCTATCGAACACCTCGAAATAGCGAACACTCTTATGCCAGGTCGGTGCACCGCTATTCTCATTAATTGAGATACCGTAAAGCTTTTCAACCAGGCCGAACATGCCCTGTATAACGTTCTTTTCAGGGAAATAGGGCTTCAGCTCTTCCTGCGAAATCGCATAGGTTTTCAACCTGAGCTTCTCAGAAGCATAAGCCACATCCCATGCCGAAAGCTTTTTGATACCTAGCTCTTCTGCAGCAAAGGTTTCCAGTTCCGCAAACTCCTTCTCTGCCTGTGTTTTACTCTTGGCGGCCAACTCACGCAGGAACCCGGTTGCCTCATCGACATCCCGTGCCATTTTGCTTGCAAGGGAAGATGCTGCGTAGTGCTCAAAACCAAGCAGGGATGCCGCTTCCGCGCGCAATGTAAGGATTTGATCAATCACAGGGCCGTTATCCAGCTCACCGCTCGAAGCACGCGTGACATATTCACGATACATGGTTTCGCGCAGGTCTCTGTTCTCGGCATACTGCATAAACGGGATATAGGAGGGAGCATCCAGTGTAATCAACCAGCCGCCCTCTTTTTCAGCCTGTGTGGCACGCTGTTCAGCAGAAGCCAGCACCGATTCCGGCAAGCCTGCAACGTCAGCCTTATTTGTCAGATGCAAGTCGAAAGCCTGCGTGGCATCAAGCACATGCTGACCGAAAGCCGTGGTCAGTTCAGACATCTCCATCTGAATCGCCGTGAACCGCTCCTTATCCGCACCTTCAAGCTCGGCACCGGAAAGTTTAAAATCGCGCAGGGCATGATTGATCACCTGCTGCCGCTCTTCAGAAAGTGTCGCAAAATCATTCCGCTCACTCACCGTTCTGATTGCAGCGTAAAGCTCCTCGTTCTGGCCCAATTCACTCGACCACTCGGTCATCTTCGCCACACCCTGCTGATACACCGGGCGCAGCTCCTCGGAATCACACACCGAATTGAGGTGGCTCACCGGCCCCCAAACACGACCCAGTCTCTCTTCCATTGCCTCCAGAGGCATCATCAGCGAATTCCAGTCAGGATCGGCGACATCGGTCAGCTCAGACACAATCGTTCTGGCGCGCTCCACCTCGGCATCAAGCACAGGCAGCACATGCTCAGGTTTGATTTGATCAAACAACGGCAATTCAGCCGTAATACTTTTAAGAATCGGGTTATCGGTTAGCGAAACAGTTTCAGTCATGGTTGCAACGATAAATAGCCCCACCGCCAAAGCAAGAGATGTGAATCACACTCGCTCACTCAGTCACTCAGTCACTACACAAGCGTAAGGATACTCCGTGAATTAAATCAACTTATCTAAAAGCCACACAGATCGTCAGTTTTACAATCAACCGTAGGGCTAGAAAGGATTAGGGTATAATTCTTCATTCCCCCATGAAGGTTCTTCTGACCATGGCACAACATCCCATGAAGCCTCATTTAATCTTTTTCTTGTAATGCCAGTATCAGAAAAGTCGGCCCCACTAACCCAAGCTTCATCCAGAATAACATTTCTAAATGATACTTGGAAAAAACCACTACCAGCAACAGAGGCTTCAGACATATCACAATCAATAAAGCTCGACCCAATAAGTTGGCACTTTTCCAAAGTAGCCCCAATGAGTTCCACATTATTAAAAAGAGTCTTCTCGCCTTTTGACAGACTAAAATTCACGCTACTTAGATTGGTATTCGTAAAGTCTACATGAGATATATTTGAACAAGTCATTGTGGCACTGCTTAAGTCCAAGCCTCTAAAGTCCGTCCCTCGTATATCTATAAAATCCAAATGTATTTCTTGGAGCGAATGTGAACTAACTGTTGGAGGACTGCCTATGGGAAATGACGAACGTATAACTACACCTATTGACTTGAGGACGGGTATTTCTCTGATCTCCATTGAATCGTGAAACAGCTTACTAAACTCGTCTATAGTAAGATCTTCATATGGAGAAGTCGGCATTGGAAATGAGCGCCTGTAGTCATCCACAATACATGAAAAAAGTTCAAATATTGCAGTGCTGTTACTTCGGCAATTAAGCCCCCATTTAGCACCAGTCAAATAATCTTGTAACTGCCTTATAGCTGCCAACCGTTGAATAATTTTCTTGGAAGACGAATCTGCAGCCTCCTCCATTAGTTTTGAAAATTCACTTGACCACAATGCATGCTCTTCTCGAACTAGCTCTCTATTTCTCTCATAAGACCGAATAAACCAAACATATGCCGCAAGAGGAAGTCCTAGAAATGCCACTGAAATTGTACCAAAAGATCCATACTTTTGATCGACACCAAGGTATTCAGCTATAAACGGTAACATAAGAAATGTTATAACCATGGTTAATAATGGGACAAATAAAAACCATTTGTACCTATTATTATAACAACGATCTAACATATATTGATAATAATCATCAGGCTTCCTACCCAGACGAATATCATGAAAGTATCGATCCGAATATTTACGTTCACTATCTTGGTAAGATATTATTGGTTTCAAAATAACTCTAAAAAGCCAGTCTATCCCTCTATTCAATTGAATTGCCCCTCATCCATCATTTACTTATACAGCTTCTTTTTTATCCAGCTATACGCTGCCTTTAAGTCAATAGAAACCCCATATATGTTAGGCTTCAATTCTATGATTTCACTTTCAGAGCATTGAGGCTGCATCCCTATTTGGTCTGTAGAGTTAATTGAGGAATACAATGAGCAATCAAAATAGTGTGCCTGATGTACAAACTGCCAGTTCCAACGCCAATCACTAGAGACAGTAGCCTCTGCTTCCAATCGTTTGTGTGCTTCTGATATGTCAACTTCATCGGAGTATCTTGATAAGAATGAGGCAAACAGTCCGAAAACGTCGTAACTCACTTCTGGGCATGCATTTGACATACTAGACATTCGTCCGTCACATCCACTGATGTATGTATCCTGTTCTCCCAGACTCGGAAAAAGAGGACTTTCCTTCCACATTGCCAGTATTTTTTCATCTTCGACTTCATCCATCTTTGTTGCAATGTCATATTCGCCAAGTAGTGACCAGGTAAAGTAATAACGCGGACAAGTTCGCATATTGGCATAGGGACATCTCGTAGAAACACCGTTCTTCAGACTTTTCTCTCGGTACCAGTCCAAGTCCGGATGTACTATCCCCATATGTTTTGTTCTTCACAAAAGCATGTAATCGAACTCAGCTGCATGCATTCAATTCCATTAAATATTAATATATCCATCTTCCTTCCTAATTGACTCAAGCCGACCTAAAAAAGTATCTACAAACTCTTTATATTCAAGCACTTCAGCCATGGTTAAGTTAACATTATTACCGTATGGCGAAAGATGTACAACATCATTGCGGATTTTCCGAAGACGATTAAAAAGCTCAGCATCAGCATCAGTTATTTTACCTAGTTCCAATAACTTACCTATAAATTTTACCGGATTAGTAAACCGAATAAGTCCATTGTGTTGAATCAACTGAATCATCTTAGCTTCAAGTTCTTGCCAGATTTTAAATACCGCCATAGAACAGTCCAATTCTGCAAGGTTCATTATATCCTCAATGTCATACTTTGAGAGCTTATTTTGGCTAATATTTTTATTACTAACTTTTAAACCATCAGAAATCTCTTTTGCTTTAGTGAAATCTTCCCGGAAAGTTAATTCAAAATCTTTATATTTTAGAGACTTGATGACCCTAGAGATTTGAGAACCATTACTAATTGAGACATAAACAAGAATAAGAACCGCCACTGGCCAAGACAACGAATCTATCGCATTTGAAAAAAATGTTAGCCAATCCATATTCGCAATAACCCCTCTCCAGTTCTCAGGTTGAGTATAGCAGAGAGTTTGAACTTTACTTTCCTAAGAACAATTTCACGTTTCGTGACTATATGGCCCTCATAGTTACACTTCGCGGTACGGAGTGGCCTGGATAGTCGCGTCGGGCGCTTGCGTCCGCCGAGGAAAGTCCGGGCTGCACAGGACGAGACGCCGGCTAACGGCCGGTAGGGGCGACCCTGGGAAAGTGCCACAGAGAACAACCGCCTCCCGCTTCTTCGGAAGCCGTTGGTAAGGGTGAAAAGGTGCGGTAAGAGCGCACCGTCCGGACTGGTAACAGGCCGGGGCTTAGGTAAACCCCGTCTGCAGCAAGGCCAAATAGGGAAGCGCCAAGCGTGGTCCACGTTTGCTTCCGGGTAGGCTGCTCGAGCCTGTCAGCAATGGCAGGCCTAGATGAATGACTATCACCCCTTCGGGGGACAAAACCCGGCTTACAGGGCCACTCCGTATTTAATCTTGCCTGTTTTGTCGTTAGTCTTAGCAACAGCGGAGGAAACAACCGATATGAGCTTAAGCTTTTCGAATGCGGTCAAAGCAAAACAGCTGCGTGAATACTTCAACCGCCATGGACGTATTTACATAGTCGTCGATGCGACAAATGATGATGTCCAACTGCCCGATAGCCTCAAGGGAGACCCTGCCCTGCGTCTGGTACTGAATATGCGTATGCCACAACAGATTCATATCAAGGATGACCAGGTCAGCTCCGACTTCTCCTTCGGCGGTCAGATTTACCCCTGTCAGATTCCTATACACACCATCTGGGCTGCATATTTACCCGAAGGCGAGCTTGAGCAGGGTATCATCTGGGATGACTCCGTCCCTGAAATGATCAAAGCCATCGTTCAGGCTGTCAGCACCAATATGTCTGAGGAAGGCATCGAAGAGCTGCATGAGAAAAAGACCGAACTCGAAGAGCAGCCCGACGGAAGCAAGAGTGAAGCTGCTACGATCTCCCCTATCACTGTCATCGATGGCGGTGCTACGGAGAAAAAAGAAGATGAGCCCAAGAAGCGCAGCACCAGCCATCTGCGCGTGGTAAAATAATGACGATCCCACAGCTCGGACGCCTGCTTCTGCTGCTGGCCATGTTCAGCTCCACACTATTCAGTTTTACACATAGTGCGCTCGCTGCCGGTAGTGATACACGCCTGAGCATTGAAGTGACTCCGAATGAGCAGCAAAAGACTACCGTACAGAAGCTGCACAATAATGTTCGTGGAGCGGCAGACCTGGCCCTTCCCCAGCTTTGGCATCGCATCATCCCTCGACATGCCCATAAGCAGATTCCAAAAAAAGTTAAGGCCGTACGCTTTCTGCAACGCGCCACGCCGACCCCTGAAGGGGTAACAGTCACGTTTCATGGCAAACGTGTGTTTGCCTGGCTGAAAAAGAACAATATCCCCTATATCGAACAGCAACCGACCTGGAACCTCGAACTTCAGCTGGTGAACCGTAAAGGCAAGTCCATGCGGCAGTCGGCAGCCATGCTGAAACAATATGCGAGCCAGACTTCCAAAGTCTGGGGTTATAGCTTGCAGAGTTCTGCTCCATCGCTGGTGCTGAACTGGCAATGGCTGGACAACAGACAGGTACTCTTAACGGTGCGCGGAACCTCAGCATTGGGTGAGTATACCGATATGCGCAAGCTCTCATCCGGTGATCCTGTCGCACAACTCAAGCCCTGGCTTTCTGAAGTTTTACTCAAGGCCCGCGATGGCCAGGTCCTGCCTGCTGCGGATAAAACAGTGAGCCCTGTAGCCCTAACGTCAATCACTCAGAACCAGCTACAGATAGCACCTGTTTCAAATGATCTCTACCTGATCCTCAATATTGAACGCCAGGCCTCCCTGCCTGAGCAGATACTTTTTGAAGAAGAGTTAAAGAGTGACCCGCGCATACTCGATCTATCGCTCAGGGCAGTAAACCGCGAAAACCAGCAATACCGTCTGCACCTGAAAGGTGGAGACGATCAGTGGCTGGTGCGCTGGTTCAGTCGCCGTGGCCTTACGCTCACAGCCACTATTGAAGGCTGGGTCGCCCGCTAAACCGCATGCACGACCGGATTCTCAATATCCCCAACATGCTGACACTGGCGCGTATTTTCCTTACGCCATTCATCGTCTATGCCATTATTGAAAACCAGCCGGTGTTAGCGCTTATCCTGATGGGGGTTGCAGGGCTTACAGACATGCTCGATGGTGCGATTGCACGATTCCTTGATCAGCGCAGTACCGTTGGTGCATTCATGGATCCGCTTGCTGATAAACTGATGTTGATCAGCACCATCGTCACACTCTATTTTATCGAGCATATTCCAACCTTTTTGTTTCTGGCCGTGGTATTCCGGGATATGGTCATTGTTGTTGGCGCACTGGTTTATGAGCTGGTGACGCGCAATCTTGAGATGACGCCAACCATCGCATCCAAGATCACCACCTTTTTACAAATCATGCTGGTACTGACTGTACTGACTGACATGGCATGGCAGATACCCGAGATTCTGCTACCTGTCATGATCTGGACCACATTTGCCTTCACCTGCATTTCCGGCGTGCAATACATGATCGTCTGGATGAGCAAGGCTGCAAACGCAGAAGACAACGAATGAGCACACAAAATCAGTTAAGACTGCAGCTTAATCTGCCTGTCGATTACGATTATGGAACCTGGGTACGTCACCCGGGTGTAGAGACTGCCTGCAACCGTCTTGCCTTGTGGACTGTTCATGGCGGGCAGATCTGGCTCAACTCCGAGATGGCTGCCGGCAAAACACACCTCTTACGCAGCATGGTCGGAGAACATCACACCATAGCCCTGCTCGATGTGCGACCTGCCGAAATGACTGAGTCCAGCTGGCAGCTGGTCGACCAATGGATGAAACAGTTGGAAGATTATGCGATGTGGATGATCGATGTACCTGCTGGCCCCATACCTGTCGCTGTCGCACTCGCTCTGTTCCACTGCCTGGAACGCGCCCGGGATCTGCAGCGCCCCGTCGTTCTGGCATGGCGTGGCGATATCGATGAGCTACCGCCTGAACTCTCATCCCGGTTACGTGCCATGGATCAGGTTCTGCTGCATACACCGGAACGCGATGATGAGATGATGATGATACTGCGCAGCGGCGTAAGCAGCCTGCAATGGGACATCCGTGAACAGGTATTACAATCCATGCTGACCTATCTTCCCAGAGGGCTGGATGTACTGATGCCCGCTCTCAAAGAGCTGGAAGAACGCTCTTTCGAACAAAAACACAAACCGGGAGCAGCATGGGTCAAACAACAACTGACCCGCATTGTCAACGAATCACATCCCCGACTTATTTAACCATTTGCTTTCGCTTTAGAGTGTACCACATGCCATTTTGGTCAAAAACACTAATCCAAGTCGAATCATTATAACGGTTTAAATATCACATGAATTTACTGCGACTTTTTGTTCCAACTTTTCCAAAAAGAAATGAACCATCCATCCCTCCACAATAATGCTTCTGCTTGTTCCCTCTTAACAGGTTGCTGAGGCAAACAAACAAAAGACGAAGAGCTGTGCCCCCTTTAAGAGTTACATTTTTTGTTACCTGTGTGTTTTGTTCATTTCTTTTGCAAAAAAGAAACGCACCAAAGAAAGTTGCCCGGCAATCTGCCTTTCCCTGCGTATTTATCGTTCAGTGGGGCGAAACTTTGTGATTCGAACCTTCGTGGCTCTCACCCTGCGGGCGAGCTAAAGCTCGTCTAATCTCTCTATCCTGAGGATTATGATTCGAGCCTTCGTGGCTCTCACCCTTCGGGCGGCTAGTCGCCGTCCAAACGGCAATCCTGCCTTTTTGTGATTCGAGCCTTCGTGGCTCTCACCCTTCGGGCGGCTACTCGCCGTCCAAACAGTTCCGTCCTGTTTGTCGCCAATCCCAATTAACGACAAATACTTCGGCGCATCTTGGAACGGGTTTGAAAAACTACCCTATCGCGCAGCGGGAACGCCTCTGCTTACTCCCCGTTAGCAGTTTGCCGTGGCAAATATCCGAAACCGGAGAAAACGGCAGAGCCGCGACCGGTTATGGATGTGCAGGCTCGGGCACTCGAAGAGAAAACTGGTTCCGGGGTGCCCTTCTTTCGTGCTTTCTTGGGCACGCAAGAAAGGACAAAAGTATTCTTCAGAGTGGTAAAAACATTTTTTTAGACCAAAGCAGCACAACCAGAGCCCAGCAAACCAGTATCTACTTCGAGTGAAAAATGGACTGTAACTCAGTAGCTATGATGGGTTAATGATCACTTTAAGAGCTTCAACTAACGATTTACACTCCAAGTCTGTACCGACAGTAATTCGCAAAAAGTTATCAATCCGATCACTCGAAAAATGGCGAACGAGAATATCCCGGCTTCTAAGAGCATGATAAATATCCAGAGCAGTGAGCTCTGAATGCCTAACAAAAAGGAAGTTCGCCTTTGATGGCAGTACTGTAAAATTCAATTTTTTCAGGGCATCAGTAAGCTTTTCTCGAGTAGAGATAATACGTTGCGTCACATCCTCGAAATATGCTCTGTCTTCCATCGAAGCAACAGCACCACTTATCGCAAGTCGATCAAGTGGATATGAGTTGAAGCTATTCTTTACGCGCTCCAGTGCCTCGATCAGCTTATAATTTCCAATAGCAAAACCAACCCTGAGTCCCGCCAGTGATCGAGATTTTGAGAAGGTCTGAACTATCAGTAAATTAGGGTACCTATTTACCAGGCCAATGGCAGAACTACCGCTAAAATCGATATATGCCTCATCTATCACCACAACAGATTGTTTGTTACTGGCTAATAATGATTCAATAAACTCCAATGGCAGCTCAACCCCGGTGGGAGCATTGGGGTTCGGAAAAATAATACCGCCGTTGGGCTGTTTATAGCTATCCACTTCTATTTCAAATGAAGCAGACAAGGGGATAGTCTTGTAAGCAACGTCATAAAGGCCGCAATAAACAGTATAAAAACTATAGGTAACATCAGGAAAAAGCATTGGCAGGTCGTGCTTTAGTAGAGCCTGAAAAATATGGGCTAGCACTTCATCAGAACCATTCCCCACAAATACCTGATTCTGTTCAATATGATAATATTGAGCCACAGCCTCCTTGAGTGATTCTGAGTTTGGATCAGGGTAAAGCCGTATAGAGTCCGTAATTTGACTTGTTAGAGCAGTGAATACGGAGGGAGAAGGACCATAAGGATTTTCATTCGTATTAAGCTTGATTAAGTTGGGGGATTTAGGCTGCTCTCCTGGAATATAAGGTGTTAACCTATGAACGACATCACTCCAATAATCACACATAGATAAACCTCATAAACTGATAAAATTTCTTTCGATTACTAGCTGCCACTGCACAGCACTTTGGTTGAAGATCCCATTGTTCATCAACACTATTCGGCATATGTTTTCTCTCGGCAGGTCTGCTTATGAAGGCTTAAACAAGCACTCTCATTCATGTGACTTTAAAAACTTCTCTGATTCGCGCGCATAAGTCGCAAGGCGTTTTCGCCAACCGGGAAGCCAGCGGATCTCATTGCGTACTGTCGGAGAAAGCTCAACCCTGCGCGTCAGCATCTGATCTGCTGATTTGGCAAAGGCCTTGATTGCTGCCAGCCCGGGTTGATCTCCCGACATGTTTTCAAGCACCTGTAACATGCCCCAGCCCTTCCCATGATAGCGCTCTTCAGGACTGGTTCCCTCACCCTTAAAATTCACATAATCCATCAACAGATACATACCCATGGGAGCATCTGCCACGCGCTTGAATTGCGCGTGAATATATTGCTGCAACCCCTTATCCAGACCACGAAGCATGCCGGGCAGAGCGGCAGTCAGCCGCTGCTGCATAAATTCAGCCTGCAACGGCTTGCTTTGCTTGAGAAACAGACGCAGGGCCTTCATTTGTGAACTATCGCGTGCTGCCAGAAACTGTTCACGCGTCGGCCATGGATTTGGCTGTAGAGGATTCATAGCCAGCCACTGCGGCAGCTCTGCATTTTTTAATGCCATGAACTGCATCAAAAATGGAAAACTCTCTTTGAAGGCCTTCTTTTGCCCAGCCGGATACCAAATGAAATGACCGATACCGAGTGAGGCAAACTCCTCCCCTTCATTCCATGATGTCAGACAGCTCTCTTTTGAGGCACATTCATTCTGGAATATGAGCCCTGAGATCTGTTTCAGCTCTGCCGTGGTGATATCTTTTGCAAATACTGATCCTGCTGAAGACAGCAGGATCAGAAAAAGCAGGCTTAAGCGCTTAACCATGCATCCAGCTCGGCTAATGAACGGTCAGAGACGGAACGACGACGTTCAGATCTTGAGAAACGACGTTTTCCTTCACGTTTTTTGCCTGGAGGCAGCAGACCGAAGTTAATATTCATGGGCTGAAAATCAGATGTCCGTGTTTGCGAGATATGAGCGAGTAGTGCGCCATGTGCTGTAATCTCAGGTGGAGCCTCCGGCTCCTCACCTTTTGCCATGGCTGCAAGGAATCGTCCTGCCATCAAACCCATGGAAGCTGATTCCACATAGCCTTCAACACCGGTAATTTGACCGGCAAAAAGCACGCGCGGATCAGACTTCAGACGCAGTGTGCCATCAAGCAGATCAGGTGATTTGATAAAGGTGTTGCGGTGCAGAGAGCCTAGTCGGAAAAACTCAGCCTTTTCAAGGCCGGGAATCATCGTGAATACCCGCTTCTGCTCGCCATAAGTCATCTTGGTCTGAAAACCGACCATATTCAAAAGGCTACCCATGCGGTTATCACGCCTGAGCTGCACTACGGCATACGCCTTCTCAGCGGTTACCGGGTGATCTAGGCCTACTGGTTTCATCGGCCCAAAACGCGGCGTATCTTCACCGCGCTCCGCCATCTCTTCAATCGGCATGCAGCCTTCAAAGAACGGAATATCCTCAAAATCCTTGAAAGCCACCTTCTCTGCAGCCACCAGCTCCTTGATAAATGCCTTATACTGCTCTGCATCCATCGGACAGTTGAGGTAATCACCCGCCTCACCCTCTTCGACATTTTTATCATAGCGGTTTTTCCAGTAGCAAACATCCATATTGATCGATTCAGCATCGAGCACGGGCGCAATCGCATCAAAGAAACAGAGGCGGTCTTCACCAGTTAGCTGCTTAATCTGTTCATACAGGGCATCGGAGGTGAGAGGACCGGAAGCAATCAACACCAGACCATCATTCGGAATTTCAGTCACTTCGCCTTCAATCCATTCAATCAACGGCTCAGCTTTCAAAGCAGCTGTTACCATATCGGCGAACTGCTCCCTATCCACAGCCAGTGCAGTACCGGCAGGAATACGCGCCTGATCCCCACAAGCCATGATCAGTGAATCCATACGGCGCATCTCTTCATGCAATAGCCCCACTGCATTTTCCAGATGATCAGCACGGAAGGTGTTGGAGCAGACCAGCTCTGCACATTTCGAAGTGTTATGCGCCGGTGTCATTTTGGACGGACGCATTTCATGCAGGCGAACCGGCACACCGCGTTTGGCTAACTGCCAGGCAGCTTCTGAACCGGCCAGACCAGCACCGATAATCGTTACTGTTTGTGTAGTGGATGAGATATCATTCATCGGCGCGAATCTAGGGGATATCAGAAAAACTGCATCCATTCAGTTTTTCAGGATGAAAAGGTAAAAACGTGGTTTTACCTTTTCTCACAAAACCTGACACTTTCAGTCCACGGTTTTGATTCGGCACATCCATGTGCCTTACCCCCTGCGGCCGAGCTAAAGCTCGTCCCATTCGGCTCTCGTGCCGAAGGTGATTCAGGTCATCCATGCCCCTCACCTTAAGGCGACTTTACAGTCGTCCAATTCCTCTATCCTGATGAATTGTGGCGGCCCATCCATGGGCTGCGCGGGCGCTCTGATTTTCTCCGCACCCTCTAAACCTCAACCAGAGAATAAAGAAGCTGGATCTCTTCCGGCCAAATGGTTTCATCTATCGTTTCCAGCACCATTGGAATATCGTTGAAGTGATCATGATTCATAATATAGCGGAACACATCCAGTCCTAACTCACCCTGTGTCAGCGAATGATGGCGATCCACCCGAGATGCAAAGGCAGCCTTGGAACCGTTGAGGTGCATACCCCGTAGATATTGAAAACCTACCACTGCATCAAATTCGCCAAAGGTCTTCTCACAATCATCGAGTGTGCGCATATCATAACCGGCAGTAAATGTATGGCAGGTATCCAGACAGATTCCGACTCGCGTCTTGTCCTCAACGTCCTCAATGATGGCCGCCAAATGCTCAAAGCGGAATCCAAGATTACTGCCCTGCCCACTGGTATTTTCAATAACAGCAGTTACCCCTTCAGTCTGATCCAGCGCCCAGTTAATCGATTCGGAAATGCGCTTCAGACAATCGGCTTCGGATATTTTTTTGAGATGTGAACCCGGATGAAAGTTCAGCAGCGGTAGCCCCAATTGTTCACAGCGTTGCAACTCATCAAGGAATGCGTTGCGTGATTTGGTCAGCGCTTCTTCTTCAGGGTGGCCGAGATTAATCAGGTAACTGTCATGCGGCAGCACATGTTTTGGCTGAATCTCGGCCTTCTCCAGATTCGCCTTGAATGCCTTGATGCTATCCTGACTTAGTGGCCGGGCATTCCACTGACGCTGATTCTTGGTAAACAGGGCGAATGCCCGCGCTCCGATCTCCATGGCGCGCAGCGGTGCATTTTCGACACCACCGGCCGCACTGGTATGTGCTCCAACATATTTCAATGAAAACTCCCGATTACAATTCTGCCTTGAAACCTAGCTATCCGAAGCCAGAGTAAAAGCACTAAGCAATTGCTGGTTTATTCAGCGATTGCTTCCAGCCCATGGACGGGCTACCAAACCGGACACATAAGTGCCTGGTTTGTAAGCAAAAGAAAAATGATGCGTACCATCCTGGCGCTTACCCTGCGGGCAACCTGCAATCATCTAAACGGCTCCTGCCTTTTTTGTCACACTTTTACTTTTGTGACCGGATGAATAGCAGGAAGCGCACATCAGCATCTCCCTAATACAAACGGCCTAAATGCCTTCGCCCAGCTGTAAAACCTGCTCACTCTTCGGAGCAATCGGCAGTCGAACAATAAAGGTAGTGCCAACGCCCTGCGTACTCTCAATATCAATCGAGCCACCAAGCTGTTCAACTACAATGTTATAGGAGATGGACAGTCCCTGTCCTGTACCCTTACCCACCTCTTTGGTGGTAAAAAAGGGATCAAACACCTTTTGACGGTTTTCCTGTGAAATACCTTTGCCGGTATCGGAGATGTGAATTTCAACATCACCATTCACCTGCAGTGTCTTCACCCTGATTTCACCCTTTTCAGTACTCGCTTTGCCAAGCTTGTCTCTGATCGCGTGGGATGCATTGACGATCATATTCAAAAACACCTGATTAATCTCAGGCAAACTAATGACATGAGGCAGTTCTTTTGCTAATTCCAGCTTGAGTTCGGCAACATATTTCCACTCATTCTTTGAAACCATGGCAGTGTTTTTCAACACACGGTTGATATCAATCGGGGTTAACTCTTTACTACCGGGATGTGAAAACTCCTTCATTGCCTGCACAATGACACTCGCCTTACCGATACCATCCAGACTCTGCGAAATCGCTTTGGGAATATCATCTCGTAAAAACTCCAGGTCGGCCGACTCCTCCAGGCTCCCTATCTCCTCTTTCAACGAGCTATCCGTCGCAGGAAGCTTCGCAACCGCCTGTCTGTAAAGTGCAATTAATGATTCGATATCTGTAAAGGACTCCTGAATAAAACGTACATTATCACCGACATATTGCAGTGGTGTATTGATCTCATGTGCAATGCCTGCTGCCAACTCACCGACCGCTTCCATTTTTTGAGCTACTTGCAACTGGCTCTCCAGCTGCACCTGCTCTGACACATCGTGGAATACCACTACTGCGCCTCTAGCTTCACCACCCTGATCCACTATCGGGGTGCTGGTATACTCCACCTGAAAACTCGTACCATCCTTGCGCCAGAATACCTCATCCCTCACCGTCCGTTTAATGCCATCCTTAAAAGAGCTGTAAATAGGACACTGATCAATGGAATATGGAGTGCCATCGGAGTGAGAGTGATGCGTCACGGCATGCTGCGACCTGCCAATCATCTCTTCGCGAGCATAACCGAGGAAATGACATGCCGCAGAATTCATAAACGTCGTTTTACCATCCACATCGAGGCCATAAATACCTTCTCCGGCTGAGTTCAGTATGGACTCAACCATGGTTTGTGTTTTCCGTAACTCCTCTTCCGCCTTTTTGCGCTGGGTAATATCATTAATGGATACAATGACATGCAACTGATCATCCACTCGCATCGGGCCAAGGGCTACTTCCACAGGAAATTCACTGCCATCCTTGCGCAGGGCGAAAACTGTTCTCCCCAGCCGTGGAGCAGCAGTATTTTCTGTATAAGCCTCTCGCAGCTCCTCATGATGATGCCGATACTTCTCATGCATAAGCATCTCCACCTGCTGCCCCAGCAATTCACCCTGCTCATAACCGAAATACACTTTAGCATTATCATTCGCACGTATGATTGCACCATCGCCATCCACCACCAGAATTGCCTGTGGTGCCGTATCAATGATCAGGTTGGCCATCTGCTCGCTTCTCTGCAGGGTTTCGTTGAGCTTCAGAACCTCTTTCTCGCGCGCCCTGATGCGCCCCAACATACCGCTGAATGCCCCTACAAACACACCCAATTCACCTGAAGCCTGTTTAGGGATCTTCGTGTCATAATGACCCTCTGCAATCAGATAGGCCCCTTCCGTCAAATACTGTAGTGGTTCAAACATGCGTTTGATCGATACGAATACGAGTAGGGCAATGAACAGCGCAAGGCCGGTGACACCGAACAGCACGGTTTTCCGAAACTGCGCCAACTCTTCGTCTATCAGACTACTCGGAAACCCATAAATCAGAGACAGGTACCGGGAGGGCTGATCAGGATCAAAATGTACCTTTCCTGCGGACATAAAATGAACGCCATCAACACCTTGCAGTTTTTGCAGTTCTATAGCCTGATGAGCTGCCTGCTGACTTCCTGCCCTCACCCCCTCCTTGCTGGCACCTCTTCCCAGCTGCTGCTCAGGGCTCTGAATTTCCAATGCTGGCATATCATCCTGCCAGCGATAGCGCTTTGCCAGGTCAAAACCATAAGTGCGGGTCGAGTCCGGGTGTGCAAGGTAATCACCGTGCTGGTTGGCCACGTACCCTACAACACCGAGCGGCAGCGACTGCATCACTTCATCAAAATATTGGCCCACATCCATGTTGATTACCAACAGACCAAACAGCAAACCATCCGGATCGTAGACCGGCACAACCGCCCGGATAGTCTGTTTCTGAGGCTTCACAACCTCTCCCCACTCCCTGTTCAGATTCACATCTGACAAATAGACTTCACCGGATTTAAGTTGAGTTGCAGACTTGAAGTAATCCCGGTCACCTTTTTTCTGTAATAACCGCTCTGGTGTGACCGTCGCCTGACCACCACTACTGCTTACCCGTACCAGTTCACCATCTTGTACGCTGATGTAACGAACTTGAAAGTAGTCACTATTGGCTTGAAGAAATGCCACAAAAATACTCTGCAGCCGACTCTTCCAGACCGTAATGCTATCGCCATCAAGAGGATCCATGCCTCGATTCTTATCTGCCCGGATAATAGCTTGCACAGGTGGAGTATCGGATAGAAACAGCACATCCTTGCGTAACTTCTCAACGTAAACCTGCAAGCGGGCGCCCCGATTTTGCACGGTACTCACTACCGTTGCGCCATAGCCTGATAGCACGCGTTCGTGTTGACGCTGTTCAAGCAGGAAATAAAGAACAACTACCGCAATTAACACCAAACCCAGCACGATAATCGTAATCTGGGTTCTTAATGTGAGTCCTTTTATTCCGGGAATTCGCATATATAGAATATCTATCGGCTACAGCTCAAAATAGTTAAATCACAATAAGCACTGACTATTAAGGCGAATACGTTATCACTGCCATCTCAGAAGCCCTTATGACAATAACGATCCAGCATACTTTCATTGCCAAACAGACCGCCGCTATGAACATAAAGAATATCACCTTCAACACTATCGATCTGTTGCAGCAGGGTGTGCCACATCTTCGGGGCATAAATCAGATCGAATTCGATACCTGCTTCCTGTAGCTCCTGATATATCTCCAGAAACTCGGGGTATGGTTTTGCAAAGTGATATTTTTTCCTGTTTTCGAGGATACGCAGACTTAACGGCAAGCCTCCCAGCATTTCCATTTGAGATTCCAAATAGGGCTTATCTCCCACCACTGCAGTAGTCAGTACGGTCACATCAGGTAATGCCGATGCCAGATAATAAGCGGTTGTCCCTGTACCCGAAGGAGTGACCACGTTCAGTGTCTCAATGTCATGCTCCTGCTGCCACTGTTTAATCTCTTCTGCCAACACTTCGATACCGCCCTGAGCCAGTGGATCAGCGCCACCCTGCGGCACGAACAGCGTGGAATCATCTCTTTGCGACTTCAGGCGCAGGGTCTCCTGCCCGTAATCTTCAAGCGCCACTTCATGCAGCTGCATACCCAGTTCCAGCGCCATTTTCAAATTACCAGTCAGATTATCCTTCAAATGCAGTGGAACAGGCTTCGAAGTGTAGTGAAAGACCCAGCCTTTTTGTCTACAAAGTGCAGCTAGAGAGAGCATCGCATTGGACTGCGTGCCTCCGAAGGAGATTATAATATCATGCTGTTCTGCAGGTCTCTGGATCAGACTGTAAAGCTTGCGATATTTATTACCACTAAGCAGCGGGTCGATCAGTTCATCACGTTTAACATAAAAGTCACGGCCATGAAATGTAAGGTGATCAACGCTGGAGGCACTACTCATTACTCTCTTCATGCAAAACAGGCTAATGAATCATTGGTACAGTTGCAGCCCTATCATGAGATGCAGGTACAGTCCCATTGCATGACAGGAGTATAGGAGTCTATGATGCAGGCCGATGAATACGGAGACAAAAACACACATATTCGGACTGCATCCAAAAGACTGGACGCGCTTTCTGATACTAACCCTGCCACTAGTGCTGCTGGTTGTTCTGGTCATTGCCTCGTCCAAAAAGGTCGCAATGGATGCTCACCTGCATAATGCGAGCCTGGAGGGAGGCCAGCATATTGAATATCAGGCATCGCTCATTCATGAGGAAATCAAACGTATCTCTCTCAAACTACGCTTCTTATCCACCCATAGCCATGTACTCGATGTGCTGGAAAACCGTGACCAGAAAGCCAAAGATCTACTCAGCTATGACCTCTCTTCATTCATCATGCATATGCAAACCTATGATCAGGTTCGTCTGCTGGACAAACATGGGAAGGAGATTATGCGGGTCAAATCTCACCATGGTGAAGTCTCTCTGGTTCCTGAGCATCAGTTGCAAGACAAGAGTAACCATGCTTATTTCAAACAGGCCATAAAAATGCACACAGGTGAGATATTTGTTTCCCGCCTTAACCTGAAAATTGAAAACGGTGAGATTCAGTACCCTTTCAAACCCATGTTACGATTCTCTGCCCCCGTTCTAAACAGAGAAGGATCCCCAATCGGCGTATTTGTCTTCAATTACACAGCAAGCACATTTATTAATCACTTCAAAGATAGCGGGCACAGCTTTGGCGAAAAAATGATAGTGGATGAAAATGGCCACTATCTGCTTTCACCCGACTCTCAAAAATTGTGGGGCTCTCTTCTGCCTGAGCGAGCACACTTTTCTTTGAAGTCAGAATATCCTGAGCTGTGGCAGCAGATGATTCACAATAAAAACGGACAGTTTTTCACAGCCGACGAACTGTTCAATTTTGCCATGATTAACCCTTATGCTGTAATCTCACAGACACCTGCTCCTGAAGGCATGCAACACTTCTTCATTATTAACAAAATAGCGGCAGAAACACTTTCACAGCAAACAGATAACAACGACGACCATTACACTATTATGATTACCATCCTGCTTCTCTACTGGGCATATATCGCCATACTTTGGCTGCGCTCTGAAACCAAGAGAGAGAGAGCCTTTAATGACCTTCAGAAAACCTTGATTGAAAAACGTGCTCTTCTCCAAAAACAGATGCTCATTCAGGAAAATGAACGTCGTTTTCTGGCCCGCACCCTGCACGATGAGATGGGACAGGCACTCACTGCCATTCAGGCCTATACTGCTTTCATCATGAAATCGACATCAAAAGGGGATATCGAAGCGATCCGCAATGGCGCTGATGAGATCATCACAGTAACCTCACACATGCAGCACACCATCCGGAGTCAGCTCAACGATCTACGTCCTGCCCATCTGGACCGCCTTGGTCTGGGTACTGCACTCACAGCAATGATTAAAGCTTTCTGCAAGCGCGAGGCTATTGATTATACACTGGAATTCGATTCGAGCTTGCCTCTTTTAAGTGAAGAGGTGAACATCAATCTATATCGAATCGTACAGGAAGCGCTTACCAATATTGCAAGATATGCCAAAGCGACTCACATCACCATCAGGTTAAAGCGTAATGGTGATGAGCTAAAGTTGAATATTGCCGATAATGGTATAGGAATGTCGGAAAATTCCGTCAGAGGAATGGGACTGCTCGGTATACAGGAACGCAGTGAACTGTTAAAAGGCAATTTTACACTTCAATCATTTCCGAATGTAGGTGTTAAGATCAAGATCAATATACCAATCGAGGTCGAATAGATGATATCAACTTACCTTATTGACGATCACGCCGCTGTCCGTGCAGGCTTCCGTTTTCTGCTTGAAGCCGAAGATGACATCAACGTTATTGGCGAAGCCAGCAGCAGCGAAGGTGCCTTCCCTGAATGCATGCAGCTGAATCCGGATGTAATTGTGGTTGATATTTCAATGCCCGGCGAAGGCGGGCTTGCATTTATACGCAAACTGCTGGGAAAAAACAGCCAGGCCAAGATACTGGTCATGAGCATGCACGATGATGAAACCTTCGTCTCGCATGCCATTCAGCTGGGAGCCAGTGGTTATGTCAGCAAGTCCGGCGACCCTCAGGAGCTGGCAAAGGCAGTCCAGAGTATTGCCTCAGGAAAGAAATGGATCACAGCTGAAATCGCACAACAACTGGTGTTCAATATGGGGGCCGGGCAAGACTCCCCCGTTGAGGTTCTGACCACCCGGGAGTTCGAAATCTTCATCCTGCTCAGTGAAGGTAACAGCGTTAATGAAATCGCTTCCACCCTGCATATCAGCCCTAAAACAGTGAATGTACACAGAGCAAATATCATGGAAAAACTACAAGTGAAGAATGCCGTTCAGCTGGCTCACATTGCCGTTAAAACGGGGATGCTTCATATGACACCTCTAAAATAAGCATAGCCCCCCTGACCTGTCAGTTTCCCTCGCGGGTCAGTTGCTTGATAATCTTCTCATATTGGGGGTACTGCATGAGTAAATCATCAGATCGGGCCATTTCAAAATCATCAAAATCAAAGCCCGGTGCAACCGTACAGCCGACAAGTGCAAAACCTCCGGTCGGCACGCTGGCACCAAACCAGTCACCAGCCTCAACCAGCTGTTGAAATGATTCACCATCCTGCAGGTTCCGGCCCAGCTTTTTTTCACCATAGTTTCCGGCCTTGTCGATCACATGCACCGTCAAGCCGTCACCCTCATAAAAGTGCCACAACTCATCCTGCCTGATGCGGTGAAAGGCTGAGAACTCATTACCGCTTAATAGAAAGTAGATGCTGGTGCAGTATGCTCTTTCACCAAAAAAATGTTCGGGCAAAGCAGCCGACGGGATAGCTTCTGCTGAACGATACACCTCTTGATACCAGCCGCCTTCCGGATGTTTTTCCAGAGCAAGCGATGCAATCAAAGCCTCTGCACGCCCCATCAGACAGCTACCTTGTAGTTCAGTTTAGCCTCATCCCCGGTAATGCCGCGAAACCCCCAGCAATGCGGCGCTTGTTCATGAATGGTTATCTCAATATCGATTGCAGATATAGCAAACGCCCTTTCAATCTCCCTGAAGAGTGACTTGATCAGAGCCTTCTGCGTCTCCTGCTTGCGCCCCTGCATCATATTAATTTCTATCACCGTATAGGCGTCACTGCGACCGCCTGGATAATAGAAATCCTCTTTCTCCATAGGCATAAACCGATGCGCCCGTTTGTCTTCCGGCATGCCCAGTATATCCTGCATACAAGCATGAATAACATCAGAAAGTCTGGGTTTTATCGGATTCAGTTTCTCTTTTACGCCATAGATTATAATCATGAAAACTCCACGCTAAATTCACCCATGATTCAAACCCTGCAAACATAAATAATCAACTACCTGTCAAAGATTCCACCTTGCCGATCCAGACATACTGTTCCATAGTAAGATTATGCGATACCTACTGATGCTTTCACTGCTTATCTTCACCCCTGTACTTGCAAAGGCCGAAACCGGTCAACCAACAGGTACACGTATCAATCTCTCTGCCACAGTAGAACAATCGATTGCCAATGATGAGATGCTTGTTCAATACCGCATCGAAGAAGCAGGAAGCTCCGCAAAAAAACTGCGCCAGAAAGTTAATCGGATCACTGCCAAACTAGAATCCCGGTTGAAATCAGAGAAGGTTAAACACAAAACCACAGGCCGCAGCCTCAGACCACATTGGGAAAAAGGCGTGTTTAATTTTCAGCGTTGGAATGTGAGTCAGAGTGGTCAAATCGTGACCTCTGATCTGGATAGTATCTCCGACTGGCTGGGTGATATTGAAGCGATGGGCGTGAAGTTGAGTCAACTTAACTTCCGAGTCAGTTCAGGCAAGATGAGAATGGTTCAGAATGAACTGCGACTCCAGGCATTGAAAAAGTTCCGCGCCAAAGCTGTAACCCTGAGCAAAGGCGTCGCTGCAAAAAACTTCCGCATTATCCGCATTCAGAGTTCCGGCAGCTCACAACCCCGCTACGAGGCTCGACCCATGATGGCTGAAATGTCGATGAGCAGAAGTGTTTCTGCTCCCGTAGTGGCCGCAGGTGAAAGTAAATCCACCATCACCGTATCAGGTGAAATTGAAGTTCCGTTTACCGATTTCCCCGCAAGATAAAAAAGAGGGTTTCCTGCCTGACTGACAGATTTCACATTTTATGCTATGCTATTTCTACATCACACATTGAGCTCACAGGCGGCAGGAGAACGTTGTAAACATGAAAAACCCTGTAAGCTAAAGCCGGGGGGGGGGGGGGAGTTAGCTTTTGAAGCAGTCTAAAATTCTCATTGTTGAAGATCAGGCCTCTCAAAGAGAACTCTATGGTCAGGTTCTGAAGCAGGCAGGTTTCCTGACTTGCGAGGCTGACAGCTATGAGCAAGCCATCCCCCTGATCGATGCATCCGTTGCCCTTATCCTGCTCGATATTCAACTTGTTGGAAAATCAGGCCTCGAAATCCTCTCCTATATTCGTGAGCACTACCCGGAATGCCCTGCCATTATGATGTCGGGTTATGCCGACAAAACAAATACCATAGAGGCTTTGCGTCAGGGTGCGGTCGAATATCTCGAAAAGCCGATTCACCCTCATGAACTCGTACGTAGCATCAAACACTGCCTCGATTTCCAAGCCTTAAGACTGGAGAATCAACGCCTGCAGTCTTTCCAGGTCATGCATAAAAAGCTGCAAGACAATGAAACCCAGATTCGCCTGACTAATGAACGTCTGAATTTCCTGCTGGCATCAACGGCAGCCGTCATTTATGCCCTGGATATTTCCAATCGCTTTGCAACCACATTTATCAGCGACAATGTGAGCCGCCTAAGCGGTTATGATGCCGAAGCCTTCATCGAAGATCCGGGCTTTCACATGAAGTGCGTCCACCCCGATGACCTTGAACATGTACAACACGAACTCAAGCAAGCCGTTGAATTGGGGCACAATCGTTTTGAATACCGCTTCAAACACCGGGCCGGCCACTACTTCTGGGTAGGCGATGAGATCAGGCTTGAACTGGGCCAGCATGGGGAACCCGAGTTTCTCGGCTTCATGGCCGATATCACCAGCAATAAGTTAAACGAAGAAAAAATCAGGGATATGGCTTACACAGACAGACTCACAGGCCTGCCCAACCGCTGCCTTTACTACGATCGGTTGAAACAGGCGATTGCGCAGTCACACCGCCACGACACTGCGATGGCCGTACTATTCATGGACCTGGACTACTTCAAACCCATCAATGATGAACTGGGGCATGAGTGGGGGGATCAGGCACTTATAGAGGTCAGTAAAAGACTGCAGCACTGCATTCGTGAAACAGATACGGTCGCCAGGATCGGAGGTGATGAATTCAGCATTATTCTTAATGATGTTGCCGCTGAACAGGACTGCTATCTCGTAGCAGAGAAGATCATTACATGCATACAGGAACCGATGATACTCAAGGGTAGTCGTTATGTGCTAGGTATCAGCATTGGCATCCATATTGAATCCCATAATCATAGCGATGCCGAAAGCTTTATGCGCTTTGCCGATGATGCGATGTATCAGGCCAAGACCATGGGACGCAACCGCTACTGCCTGCACAGGGATAGTCTTGAAGGCCTACCGGATGAAAGAGTTGAAGAACTTAAACTCGAAAAAGAGCTGCGCCAAGCCATACTCAACAATGAACTGCTTATTCATTACCAACCCAAAGTTGATCTCAAGAGTGGCCTGATTACAGGTACTCATGCGCTGTTGCGCTGGGACAGAGGCAGTGCAGACATCCTTCTCCCCGACCAGTTTCTGCCTCTGGCCAACAAAACAGGTCTTATTGTATCCATAGGAGAGTGGGTACTGGAGCATGCCTGTACTCAAAACAGCTTATGGAAGAATGCAGGTCTGCCTATCGTTCCTGTATCGGTTAATGTCACAGCTGAGCAGTTAAGACATGCTGATTTCAGCAGCCTGGTAGCGCGTATACTTCACAAAACAGGACTTGCTGCCGACATGCTTGAAGTGGAAATCAGTGAAAATGAATTGATGCAATACAGCACTTCAGTCATGCAATCCCTGAATGAACTGGATGCACTGGGTGTAAAGATCACTATCGATAATTTTGGATCCGGCCTTTTTTCACTGCAATCGCTGAAGGCGACGCCTGTGCATGAACTGAAAATAAACCGCTCACTGATCAATCAGATCGGGCAAGGCATTGACGGAGGCCAGATCGCCAATGCTATTATTACCATGGGTCATATACTGAATCATCCGGTGGTAGCTGAAGGCGTGGAAACTGCCGATCAACTACAGTTCTTACGTGAACATGACTCCGATGGCATGCTCGGTTACCTGTCCAGCCCGCCAGTTCCCGCCGACGAAATTGCCCTGCAATTGAAAAACAGGAAATCGATGCTGGATCACTGAATGACCAAACAAAAAAAGGGCAGGGATTAACCCGCCCTTTGAATCATAGTCTCGAAACTTAGCTACGGCTGGTAACTTCCAACAGGTGATAACCGAACTGTGTCTTAACAGGACCCTGCACAGTTCCAACTTCAGCAGAAAATACCACTTCATCAAATTCAGGAACCATCATGCCCGGGCCAAATTCACCCAGATCACCGCCGCTCTGACCGGAAGGACAGCTTGAGTTATTACGCGCTACTTCAGCAAAATCTTCTCCGGCTTCAATTGCCGCCTTCAATTCCAGACATTTTTCTTCGCTATCTACGAGCAGGTGGCGTGCTGATGCTACAGTCATATGTACTCCGTTAATCTTGTATTTGGGAGCATACTAACAGTTCAAAAGCCACGTTCAAATTTCAGTAGTTTCTTCTTCCATGCAAGACCACAGGAAAAGCCGCCCAGTCCATCAGCTGCAATCACCCGGTGACAGGGAATAAGTATCGGCAGGGGATTGGCCCCCAAAGCCTGACCCATAGCACGCGGCGAGGTACTCAGTACCTTGGCGATATCACCATAGGTACGTACCTCACCGGGAGGAATATCCAGTAGCCCTGCCCGCATCTTTCCCTGAAAATCGGTAGCCGGTTTTGCCAATAAGGGTAACGCAGCAGATTCACCTTGAAAATAACCATCCAGCCAGGCTGATACAGGGTCGTGATGATTCACTGCATCAAGTCGTTCCAACCATACATGCTGGCAGGCTTCACCGTCCCACTCATAAGAGATCGGGCCCAGCGGAGAGTCATAGAGATAAACCATGCAGTGATCATAGCCTAGGATTAGAGTTATTGCATGGATTGGACACTCTTTTTTTCAGCATTGATCTCTTCCACCCTTTTTCCCGGTGGCTCTGAGGTTATGCTACTTTATCGCCTCAATGAGGGGGGTAATGCCATAGTTCTGGTTTTAATTGCCACCCTTGGCAATGTACTGGGCAGCTTGATCACCTATGGTATAGGACGGTTCGGTAATGAAGCCCTGCATAAGAAATGGCTTAGAATACCCGAAGCACAAACAGAAAAAGCAGAACGATGGTTTGCCAAATATGGTAAACCCGCCCTGCTGCTTGCATGGCTACCTATTGTGGGAGACCCGCTATGCCTTGCAGCAGGACTACTGCGCTGTGAAATCGTGACCTTTCTTGTTCTGGTTACAATCGGAAAACTGCTACGTTACAGTCTGATCGCCTTACCATTCATGTGATGAACCGAGTTAACCCCCTCAGGCTGATTAAATACCGGCTTCACTGCGGATTTCACTGACATATTCCATCGGCATCTGATGTTCAATCAGACCATCAATAATAAAGCTGATATAAAGCTCGGAAGGGGCCTGACGGGTAATCAGATCCGACTGGTAGGTAAATGCCTTTTTGGTTTCACCCTCATGCTCCACTTCAACTTCTATGCGCCGGTAACCTGTTTCGATCCTGTCCAGCTTGCACCACTGTTTTGACTGCATGGAAAATAGTACGCCATGCACCAAAGCACCATCTTCAGCCATCAAGTTGGCCTTGCCAGTAGCATCACTGCCGAGTTTATTACAACACCACACATAATGATCAAGGCATGCTACACCGATAGTTTTCACCGAAGGGATGCGGTCAAGCAGGCGCTTGCTGGACATGTTTGAACCATAAGCGAAATAGAGTTCACGTTTGGAGAGAAACATTAGTCCCGTCTCAAGTAACGGCTTGCAACCAGAGTGGCAGCGTCAACAGTGAACAGAGAGTAGTCAACGTTACAGCTTCAGCATACAGCGAAACATCCAGCTTGAATCTGTCGCAGATCACCAGCCCTAACACCATCGTCGGCATGGCACCTTCAATGACCACCGGTGCCAGATAATTCGCTGGCATCCCCACACCGATGGATCCCCCCCATGCAATCAATGGCATCAGCACAAGCTGAATCACAATCACCGGCAACAGTACAGGGATACGCGCCACCCATCCCGACTGCCAGCGCAGAGCCATGCCTACAGAAAGCAGCATCAAGGGTACAACAGCAGCTCCAAGCGTGCCGAGCGACTCGTCCAGCCAGGCTGGCATTGGCATATGTGTTGCACTAAGTACCAAGCCTGCAATCGCAGCCCATATCGCAGGTACGCGAAACAGACTCACCAGCGGATGCATACCCTCGCCTGATGAACCGTAATAACGTGCCAGAATGATACCGACTGTAAACAGTAAAGGTGTTGAAGCCAGCAGGTCAAAATGAATTGCTACAACCTGCGCCCAGCTGCCAAAGGTCTGGCTTAGTACAGGCAGTCCCAGATAAGAAAAGTTACCGAAAGCGCTCGCCAGCAGCAGAGCCCCCACAGCCTTGTTGCTGTTACCGGGCAGAAATGCCCGTACTATTTTGCCATTTCCATACAGCAGAAAAGCAGCTAACAGAGCCAGTAAAACACTGAGTATGGCCACTACAGGAATACGCACGGTATTCAAGCCGACAGGGAACTGCCACAAGACATGCAACACCAGTGCAGGTAGAAATATATGATACACCGCTTGCGCCAGATAGCCGCGAATGGTTTCCGCATCCTTCTGGCCCAGCACCATCTTCCAGACAATACCAGCGAGAATAATGGCTGACATGCCAAGTAATACGTTAAACATAGCGCTACACTACACCTTCAGGCAAATAGCGACTACGCCGTGTAACCATATGAGAAAAAGGGTCAGACCTTGTATTCGCGTTGCAAGTCCCGCTTGATATCACGCTCTTTCAGGTCAGCACGTTTATCATGCATGCGCTTGCCGCGACATAAGCCAATTTCAATCTTGGCCAGATTCCGCTCATTAAAATAAACCTTCAGAGGTACGAGCGTCAGCCCCTTCTCTTTGAGCTTACCCAGCAGGCGCTCGACTTCCTTTTTGTTTAACAACAGTTGACGAGAACGGGTCGGGTCATGCGGGTTATTCATTGCCGCAGGCTTATAAGGACTAATATGGCAACCGATCAGCAATACCCGTTCATTTCTGATAATAACGTGAGCCTCGCCCAGGTTGGCCAGACCGGAACGGATCGACTTCACCTCTGGGCCGGTAAGCATCATACCTGCTTCATAGGTTTCGAGAATGTGGTATTCGTGCCGGGCACGACGATTCAAAATTGCCATGGTGGGATGCTAACTCGAATGCTTTATGAAATCAGTAACGTTGCATGATCGGTCAATAGCCGCCCCAGCGGCGTTTCCGGCGTTTGCCCATATAAGGCAGGATCAAACCAAGTACAACGCCAACCAAAACAGCTCCGCCTCCCATCATAAACCAGCGTTGCTGGGCACCACTGCGGATATCAATAGTCTCCTGTTCCAGCTCAAACAGTGCTTTTTTTGCTGATTCCGCCTCAGCTTGCAGCGCCTTGTTCTCATCAGCTACTGCAACCGCATTTGCTGCAGTTTTGCGGATATGGCCAAGTTCACTGGATAACTTGCTATTTTCTGCAACAAGGCGTCTGTTTTCCTTTTGTGCCGCCCTGTTCTTCTGCTCCAGCACTGGCAGTTGACTGAATTTCTTTTCCATTGCGACCAGGCGGTCTCTTGCTGCCGGTGTTTTCATCAAATACCGACTTAAAACCCAGCCCTCTTTTCCACCAGCGACCCGAATATGCGAATAGCCGCTTTCAGATTGATCAAGAAGTTTGACCGGCATACCACTGGGTAGCATCTTGATAATTTTGAATCCTGTGCCTGCCCCGCTACGCATAGGCAGCTTGGCCTGATCAACAATATAGCGGGTTTCAGCCTGGGCAGCACACGCAAAACCAAGCATGGAAACAACCACGAGAAACAGCTTCATTTCAACACCCCTTTAAGTCCGACAAGCATGTCGAATCCATGAAAAAACTACGTTCCAAGAATACTCTGAAACAATCAGCGTATCCGTACAGATCACGGAATCCTGCCACAATTCCGCGGGAGCAAACAGCGGCATTCCCGCTGTGTGGTAGATGCTAACTATCCCATACCAATCATCAGACAGAAACCTGAGGGAAACGCTTGTATTTATTGATGAAACACTTGCCGATAAAAATAAACATGACTAAACTGCTGCTACAAGGAACGGGGAGTTTTTTTATGAGCACACTACGCTATTTGCTGCTGGCCATGCTGCTGATGCTATCTTCATGCAGCACTATTGAATCCATCTTCGGCTCAAGTGACGAACCTGTCATGCAAAACGACAGTGGTCTGGCTGCAGAAAACCAGCAGCTTGAAAGTGAAATATCCTCCCTGCGACTGGATCTCAAACAACTGCAGGGTGATATTGCCGACCAGAAGGCACAGGAACTGGCCCGCCTTGAAGCTGAAGAAAAAGCTCGCATGCAGACAGAACAGGCCATTCCAAAAGATAGATTATGGGTCACCGTTTCATTCCGCTCCGGTTACATGGAATTGACCACGGCATCCCGCAACGCTCTGAAACGTCTGGCCGAAAAGTTCATTTCCAAACCCAGAATGCAAACCATTGATGTACGCGGCTACACCGATGATGAACCAATCGGCGGCTATGATCACAATCGCCACACACCAAGACACCCATATAAAAGCAATCAGGAATTGAGTCAGGCTCGCGCAGACAATGTCGCAGCCGCCATGATCAAATCTGGTATTCCACAGGAAACCGTACATGCTGAAGGGTTTGGTGCTGTAAATTTTGTTGCAGATAATACAACTGCAGCTGGTCGCGAAAGAAACCGTCGTGCTGAAGTACACCTGGTAGTCAAATAAGGGATTACCAGATCGCTTCACAGCATCTGAGACACCACACGCCATACTCTAAATAGCCCGGCATTATTGCCGGGCTATTTTTTTAACAGTTAACAGGTTTACCAAGAGGTCACACTAACGTGAAAGACAAATCCGAACTCTATTTCCCCATGATCATTGCCATTACAGCGCTCACGCTGTCGCTGATTTCTGGCGTAGTAAACTACCGTCAAAATGATTTGAGTAACCTCGAAAGCAGCCTGCGTGACACACGCGATCAACTGCAACTGGCCAAAAGTGATATCGCCGACATCAAAATGCAAACGGTACAAAAACTTGTTGATGCTGAGCTTGCCTATAAAGCCCAGGAACGTCTTGAGGATGAAAAAAATACGCTACGCCTCGATCTTTCTGATGCACATGACCGTATCGCTGAACTTGAAACTCATGTGAAGAATCTCGATCAGAAACTGGAAAAGAGTAAACAATCAGCAAAAGATAACGGGAACAAAGCAGCCACTAAAAAAACAACGGTAAAAACTGACAAAAAGCAGCCCAAAAACCTGGCCCCAGCAGCTACGGCAGCAGCAGCCGAACTGGACATTTATACCGTAAAAATATCTACCTCACTGCAGCAACAGATTGCCGAAAGCATCGGCAAGAAAGGCTTTGTAGCCACATTCCCGGAAAAATCAAAGACCATGAGCATGACTGATTCAACAACTGTATTCTATTATGATTCAAGCTACAGAGCTGTTGCCAAATTACTGACTGATGAATTGACCGAGATGAGCGGCAGCAGCGTCACACTGAGAAAAGGTGCCAGCCCCTTCAGTAAGAACAAGATTATCGTACACATCATCGGTGACTAAATAACGGCCAAACAACAAACTGAACAAAGTGAGTCACACAGAGTAAGAAAGATTGATATGCATCATATACCGGACGGACAAACGGGCTGAAATTTGCTATAGTCTTAAAGCAGCTTGTAAAAGGAGACTTATATGCGATCACTCACCCTACGTTCCATACTTGTTCTGCTGGCCTTCACTACAGCCAGCCTCTACGCCATTCCATATGCCAATGCGGCAAGCAAGGCAGAGATCAATGCCAAGGTAAACGCTACCATGACGACCTTCTACTCTCAGGTTAAATCGGGCAAGGAGCTGGCTAACAAAGCCGTAGCAATCCTTGTCTTCCCTGAAGTCTTCAAGGCAGGCCTTGGTATAGGTGGTGAATACGGTGAGGGGGCCATGCTTGAAAACGGCAAAACCACCGGTTATTACAGCACTGCAGCAGCCTCTATCGGCTTCCAGATCGGAGCCCAGGTGAAATCACAGGTCATCATGTTTATGACCAAAAATGCGCTCAAAGGATTCAAGCACAGTGACGGCTGGAAAGCAGGTGTCGATGGCAGTGTGGCACTGATTACTGTAGGCGCAGGTGGTGAAATCGATACCAACACCGTGAAAGATCCCATTATCGGTTTCATTTTTTCTAATAAGGGGCTGATGTACAACCTGACCTTTGAAGGTGCTAAAATCACCAAACTCGATAAATAACTCCGCCATTCTTCATTCAGAAGGGCCTCTCATAACGAGGCCCCCTTCTACTTTACCTTGCAGCCGGTCTTGAATAGCCCAGCATTGCAGCATGCGAATCCTGCTTCTTTCCGCTTACGATGCCGCCAGCCACAGACAATGGCGGACAGCTCTTGTTGCCAACCTTCCTGAACATGACTGGACCGCATTAACACTACCTGACCGATTCTTTTCGTGGCGCATACGCGGCAATGCCCTCTCCTGGGTAACAGAGCAGCAGGCTTTACTGCAGCAGGACTTTGACCTGATCGTGGCCACATCCATGGTGGATTTGGCCACCCTGAAAGGGATTCAGTCTCACCTTGCCAGTATCCCCGCCCTGCTCTATTTCCATGAAAATCAGTTTGCCTATCCGGAATCAGAGCATGCCCGAATCAATGTCGAGGCTCAGATCACCTCGATCTACAGTGCTATGGCAGCAGAGCGGATCCTGTTCAACTCTGCCTATAATCGGGATACGTTTTTACTGGGAGCAGTAGCACTACTGAAAAAGATGCCCGATCATGCGCCCATTTCAGCGATCAAAACACTGGCGGACAAAAGCTCCGTACTTGCCGTCCCCATTGCTGATGAATGCTTCTATCCAGTTCCTGACAGGTCCGACCAACCACTGACCCTGCTGTGGAATCACCGCTGGGAGTACGACAAGGGTCCTGATGGGCTCTATTTCGTCTTAAAGGAACTCGCAAAGCACGCTATCGATTTTAAGATTCACATCATAGGCCAGCAGTTCCGTAAACAACCTGAGATATTCAACCGAATTCATGAACAGTTTCAACATCACATCCTCTCCTGGGGTTATATCGAAAGTCGCCAGATTTATCTGCAGGTTCTGCAACAATCCGACATAGTGATTTCAACCGCACAACATGACTTTCAGGGGATTGCCATACTTGAAGCAGTGGCTTGCGGCTGCATACCTGTGGTTCCGAACCGGCTCGCTTACCCCGACTTTATTCCCGACCATTTCCGCAGCGACAGTTTTGATGACGCAAAACACGATGCGGCCTCCATTGCCAGCAGCATCATAAGCTTTGCCAATCAAGATCCCTCCGGCTGGCAAGGCACTCCTGATCTGAGCCATTTATCCTGGAGTGATATGGTTCCCCTCTACAAAAATGCACTACAGCTCCGGCCCCCGACGATCAAATAAACAGGATTGATGGCCAACAGTGTGATTTTATGTGAATCTTTAACCCCAACCACAAGGAGATCGACATGCTTCGGACAACCCGCCATATCACAATACCCCTGCTATTCGCCCTGTTGGCCGCCTGCTCACTGCAGGTCAACAATGCTGAAAAAGTCACCCAACAACAGCTACTGGAGCGCATTGCCGCACAAGAGGAGATGCTGATACTGGATGTCCGTAGTCCTGGTGAATACAGCGAAGGTTATATTGGCAATGCTCTGAATATCGACCACAGAGAGGTCGAAAGCAGACTCAATGAGATCATCGCATTCAAAGACAAACCTGTGATTGTTTACTGCTACTCCGGCATACGTGCAGGCCGGGTCGAGTCCATGCTCGCTGAAAAGGGTTTTTCCAAGGTTCAACACCTCGAAGGTGACTGGTCCGGCTGGAATAGTGCAGGCCTTGCAGCGACAAGAGTGAAGTAACCCTTCTCGTTCTACAGGCTTTCGCCATTTCAAGGATTCAGGTATATTGCATTGTTGATGCAGAACCATTCCTGATTGCGAGAGTGACCCTATGACCTCAAAGAAATACATGACAGGTAGCCTTGACCTGACCCAGCATGATAGCGGAACCGGAGCACATCGCTCACGTAAACCCGTGTACATGGATTTCCTGCCGCCCTGCAACCACGCATGTCCTGCCGGGGAAGATATTCAGGCATGGCTGGCACTGGCTCAAGCCGGTGAATACGAGGCAGCATGGCAGAAACTGATTGAAGACAATCCGTTTCCAGCCATCCACGGCCGCGTCTGCTACCACCCTTGCGAAACATCCTGTAATCGCGCCCATACTGATCAGGAAGTCAGTATTCATGCTGTCGAACGATTCCTTGGTGATCTTGCCATGGAAAAAGGCTGGAAACCCGAATTTGAAGCACCTCCGGGTGGTAAACGTGTTTTGATTGTCGGCGCTGGCCCAAGCGGCCTTTCCGCCGCCTACCATCTGATACGTCTGGGTCATACCGTAGAGATCCGTGAAGCAGGACCTGTTGCTGGCGGCATGATCCATTTCGGCATCCCCGCCTACCGCATGCCCCGTGATGAGCTAAACCGGGAAATTCAGCGTGTCGTGGATATGGGCGTCAAAATCACACTTAACCACCGTGTCGAGGATGTTGAGCAAGAAAAGAGCGACGGTGGTTTTGATGCGGTATTCATCGCTGTCGGCGCACACCTGAGTAAAAACATCGACATCCCCAATCGAGATGCACGCAAAATGCTTGATGCAGTAAGCTTTCTGAAAAGCGTGGAGAATGGTGAAGAGCTGCATCTGGGGCGTCGCGTAGCTATCTACGGCGGAGGTAATACCGCCATGGATGCAGCACGCACGGCCAAGCGTCTCGGCTCCGATGCTGTGATTATCTATCGCCGTGACCGTGACAGCATGCCCGCACATGATTTTGAAGCGGAAGAGGCGCTCGAAGAGGGTGTGAAGATCAACTGGCTGCGCACAATCAAGGAGATCGACAATACTACGATGACGGTTGAGGTGATGGAACTCGATGAAAACGGCCGCCCGCAACCGACAGGTGAAACTGAGACATTGGAAACCGACGCATTGATCATGGCTGTCGGGCAGGACACCGACACCGAATTTCTAAAACAGGTAGAAGGTATCGAATTCAACTGGGATAAAACAGTGAATGTAGGGCCGAACATGATGACCGGTGCAGAGGGGATTTTTGCAGGTGGTGATATGGTGCCATCGGAGCGTTCAGTAACCATTGCGACCGGACACGGAAAAAAAGCGGCTCGTTATATCAACGGCTGGCTACGCGGTGAGTCCTATAAACCGGCCGCGAAACACCCCATCGTCGAACACGACAAGTTACAACTCTGGTACAGTACTGAAGCGCCGAAAAAGGCACAGAGTGAACTTACACCTGATGAGCGCCTTGGTGGGTTTGAAGAGATTTTGCAGGGATATAGTGAAAAAGAAGCACTGTTTGAAGCCAAACGCTGCCTCTCATGCGGCAACTGCTTTGAGTGTGATGGCTGTTACGGTTCCTGCCCTGAAGATGCGATCATCAAACTGGGCAAAGGTAAACGCTATCTCTACGACTATGATAAATGTACAGGCTGCGCCGCCTGCTTCGAGCAGTGCCCATGCCACGCCATTGAGATGGTGAGTGAAAAACCTGACAGCACAGTTCAGGCATAAGGGTCGACTACGATGACAGACATTAAAAAAGCCAAACAGGTCACATTCGATGGTGGCACAGGTGTTGCCCATATCGCTTATCGGGTCAGCGAAATCTGTTCGATTTACCCTATCACACCATCCTCGGACATGGCCGAGCTATGCGACCAGTGGTCGGCACAGGGTAAAGAAAACATCTGGGGTCAGGTTCCTGATGTGATGGAAATGCAATCTGAAGGCGGTGCTGCAGGTACGGCACACGGGGCATTGCAGACCGGTGCGCTGACGACCACTTTTACCGCATCACAGGGTCTGCTCCTGATGATTCCGAATATGTACAAGATTGCAGGTGAGCTGACTTCAACGGTTTTTCATGTGGCAGCCCGTTCCCTGGCAACACAGGCACTCTCTATCTTCGGTGATCATCAGGATGTCATGGCAGCACGCACAACAGGTTTTGCCATGCTCTCCTCCGCTTCAGTACAGGAGGCACATGACTCAGCCCTGATTGCTCATGCAGTCACCCTGAAAGCACGCGTGCCATTCATAAATTTCTTCGATGGTTTCCGTACTTCACATGAGATTAACAAAATAAGTCTGATTTCCGATGATCAGATCAAAGCGATGATTGATGATGAACTTGTTTACGCACATCGTCGACGTGCCCTGAATCCTGATCATCCGTTTATCCGCGGCACCGCACAAAACCCGGATGTTTATTTCCAGGGACGTGAAAGTGCGAACCCCTTCTATAACGCGCTGCCGGATCTGGTACAGGAGTCCATGGATCAACTGGCAGCATTGACCGGGCGTCAGTATCAGCTGTTTGATTATTTCGGTGCTGAAGATGCCGAACATGTGATTGTTATTATGGGCTCCGGTGCTCAGGCTGTTGAAGAGACCGTCAAGGCACTTAATGCTCAGGGCGCGAAACTCGGTGTGATTACCGTGCGTCTGTTCCGTCCATTCTCCCGTGAACACCTGATTGCAGCCCTGCCGGTTAGCGTCAAAAAAATCGCCGTACTTGATCGCACCAAAGAGCTCGGCGCGCGCGGTGAGCCACTCTATCAGGATGTGATGGCTTCATTGGCAGAATCAGTGATGGTGGGTGATATTGCCGCACTGCCCCACGTCATTGGTGGCCGTTATGGCCTCTCCTCAAAAGAGTTTACTCCGGCCATGGTAAAATCTGTCTATGACGAGTTACTCAAAGCGGCACCAAAGAACAACTTCACTGTTGGTATTAACGATGATGTCACCTTCACCAGCCTTGAGGTTGACCACAGCTTTATTATTGAACCGAACAATGTAACCCGGGCGCTCTTCTACGGCCTTGGTTCTGATGGAACGGTTTCAGCCAACAAAAACAGCATCAAAATTATCGGTGAGAATACGCCGCTGCATTGTCAGGGGTATTTTGTTTACGACTCCAAAAAAGCCGGTTCGCAAACCGTATCGCATCTGCGTTTCGGCCCTGATCCGATTCGCGCTCCCTATCTGGTCGACTCAGCTAACTTTATCGCCTGCCACAAGGCCAGCTTCATCACACAGGTGGAGATGCTGGATAAAGCGGCTCAACATGCTGTATTCCTGCTCAACAGCCCTACACCTGCCAACCAGGTATGGAGTGATCTGCCGAAACACGTGCAACAGATTATTATTGATAGAGAGGTCGATTTTTATGTGATCGATGCCTCCACCGTGGCGCGCAATGCAGGCATGGGACGCCGTATCAACACCATTATGCAGACCTGTTTCTTCGCTCTGTCCGGTGTGTTGCCGCGTAATGAAGCCATATCCCAGATCAAAAAAGCGATTGAGAAAACCTATGCTCGTAAGGGTATGGATGTCGTGGAACAGAACTTCAAAGCAGTAGATGCTGCCCTTGATCACCTGAACAAGGTTGAAATATCCAGCTCAACAACCAGTCATCACGATATGGATCTGATGGTGCCGGTGCGTGCACCTGATTTTATCCAGCAAGTCATTGCCCCCATGCTGGCTGGCAAGGGCGATGATCTGCCTGTTTCCAAAATCCCTGTCGATGGCACCTACCCTTCAGGCAGTGCGCAGTGGGAAAAACGTAATATCTCCGATTTCGTCCCGCTATGGGAACCGGATCTCTGCATCCAGTGCGGCAACTGCTCCTTTGTCTGCCCTCACAGCGTCATCCGGGCCAAGTTTTATCATGAGGATCATCTCGACGGTGCACCGGACGGCTTCCCCTCCGCTCCTGTTTCGGCACGAGGCTTCCCGGAAACACGTTACACGCTGGAAATTTATCAGGAAGATTGCACCGGTTGTGAAATGTGCGTGAATGCGTGCCCGGCATTTGATCTGAATGACGAATCCAAAACAAAAAAAGCCATCAACATGACTGCCAAAGCACCGATTCTGGAGCAGGGTCGCAAGGATGTGACATTCTTCGAAACCCTGCCTGTGAATGACCGGGCTACCATCGATTACTCTTCGGTACGCGGCACCCAGTTCCTTGAGCCACTGTTCGAATTTTCAGGGGCCTGTTCCGGTTGCGGTGAAACGCCTTATGTACGCTTGCTCACCCAGCTCTTCGGCCCGCGTCTGCTGGTGGCCAATGCGACTGGCTGTTCATCCATCTATGGCGGCAATCTTCCGGCAACCCCATGGACAAAAAACAAGGATGGCAGGGGACCTGCATGGTCCAACTCCCTGTTTGAGGACAATGCCGAATTCGGTTTAGGTATGCGTATTGCAGCCGATCATCACACGCACATGGCCAAGCAGGCTGTATTAGCACTGCGCGAATCCCTGGATGATCAGTTTGTCGATGAGCTGATGCATGCCGACCAGAGCATCGGCTCCGGCATTACCCAGCAACGCGAGCGTGTAGAGAAGCTGAAGCTGGTCCTTGAAGGTATGGATGATCCTCGCGCCAAAAACCTGCTCACAGTCGTCAGCCATCTGGTTCGCCGCAGCGTCTGGCTGGTTGGTGGGGATGGCTGGGCTTATGATATCGGTTCATCAGGGCTGGACCATGCACTGGCAAGTGGGCGCAATATCAATGTGCTGGTGCTCGATACCGAGGTGTACTCCAACACCGGTGGCCAGGCCTCTAAATCAACACCTATCGGTGCCGTTGCAAAATTTGCATCGGCAGGCAAGCCCGTCGGCAAAAAGGATCTGGCACTGCAGGCAATCTCCTACGGCAATGTTTATGTTGCCCGTGTCGCTATGGGTGCAAATCCGCAACAGACACTGCTGGCTATGCGTGAAGCAGAGGACTATCCCGGCCCATCTATCATTCTGGCTTACAGCCACTGTATCGCCCACGGCATTGATATGACCAAAGGTCTGCAGCAACAGGATATGGCGGTGCAATCCGGTTACTGGCCACTGATACGCTATAATCCGATGCTGCGTCAGGCAGGCAAAAGGCCCTTCGTGCTCGACTCACCAACACCAACATTGAAGGTGAGAGATTACGCCTATACCGAAATGCGCTACAAGCTGCTGCAGAAGAGTCATCCGGAAGAAGCAGAACGACTGATGTTGCTGGCACAGGAGTCTGCAGACCTGCGTTGGGCCACCTATGAACATATGGCAGAACAGGATCCGTCTGAATTTCAGCCGATGAAATAAACGACCCCGGTTAAGATGCCTAACTGACAGGAGTAATAATGGACTATGACATCCTCATCGTCGGCTCCGGCCCTGCCGGACAGCAAGCTGCCTGGCAGGCTGCCCGCATGGGTAAAAAGGCTGCCATGATCGAGCGCAAACCCAGCATAGGCGGTGCAGGCCTGCAAACAGGTACAATCCCGAGCAAAGCACTGCGAGAAGCTGCTTATCTGGCCTCCAGAACCGGGGATCAGGGTATGCGCGAAGGTCATACAGGCACACGCCATGGCCTGCTTGCAGCTGCTATTCGACGCAAGGATATGGTGATCAGCCTGCAGGAGTCAGTCATTGTGAAACGGCTACTGAAATCAGGTGTTGCGCTGATTCCGGGTGAAGCCTCCTTTATCGATGCACATACGCTGGAAGTTATCGACAGTAACGGTACATCCAGAACGCTCTCAGCAGAGATTATTCTTCTGGCTACCGGCTCCAGGCCGCGCCGGCCGTCGGATATCCCGTTTGATAAACAGACCGTGCTCGATTCCACTTCCATCCTTAAGCTCAAACGCTTACCGAAAAGCCTGCTGGTCGTCGGTGGTGGTGTGATCGCCTGTGAATTCGTCTCAATTTTTGCCGCCCTCGGTGTTGAAGTCAGTGTGGTTGATTCACATCAACAGCTACTTGCCTATCTGAGTGAAGATGTCGTCGGTGTGCTGGCTGAGTCCTTCGACAATATGGGCGTGCAGCTGCATATGAATGAGCGTGTAGTGGCTATCCGAAAAGAAAAAGAGAGAACTCTGACATTGCTGGAATCCGGTAAAAAACTGTACAGCGACATTGTCCTGTATGCGCTGGGTCGTGAACCGAATTCACAGAGCCTCAATACACCCAAAGTCGGCATTGAACTGGATCAGGGCTGGATTCGCGTCAATGAGCATTTCCAGTCCAGCATTCCACATATCTATGCGGCCGGGGATCTGATCGGCTGGCCTGCCCTGGCCTCCACAGGTATGGAGCAGGGGCGTGCGGCTGTCCTGCACGCTTTCGGTGAAAAGTCTCAGGCTATGCCTGCCAATCTTCCCATGGCCATTTATGCCATTCCGGAAATATCCTGGGTCGGCAAAACCGAAAAAGAGGCACAACGCGATCACATCGACTATGTGGTTGGCCGCGGTTATTACAAAGAGAGTGCCCGCGGTCAGATTATCGGCGATTCTATCGGTCTGGTGAAGTTAATTGTTGATAGCCAGAGTCACAAGCTTGTGGGGGTCCATATTGCCGGAGAACATGCAAGCGAGCTGATTCATACAGGACAGCTGCTGATGCATTTTAATGGCACCGTACATGATCTGGTCGCCAATGCATTCAACTATCCGACACTGGCTGAATGTTACAAACTCGCAGCCCTGGATTGCCTGCACAAACTATAAAGAGAGCGTAAAGCCCACACATGGCCACAAGAGGGCTGCACAATGAACACATTGGGTATATAATAGTTTCACTATGTCTAACACCATGCGCCACTCCGCTGCATGGACATGGTTCATCGCAGCCCTGATTGCCATTTCTGGCAATATTCCGTCCCTGCAGGCTGTAGAAAGTCAGAAGCAGCAATACAGCGAAACAATTGCCGTCCTGCAAATGCTTCATGCTGCCGAAGTCCGGGCTCAGCAGAGGTATATCTCCTTCTCCAGGGTCGCCATCACAGACGGCCATATCAATATCGCCCATCTGTTCAATGCCCTTGCCGCCTCAGAGGCTATCCATGCAAGAAACTTCAAACGCATACTAGCCACACTTGGCATAAAAGCTGCCAGCATTGATCTATCCTCCATTAAGGCCTCCACCACACAGAAAAATCTCAAGTTTGCCACTCAGGTAGAGCTGTCGGAGATTGATGTCGAATATCCCCGTTATCTCAAACGCATCACTCCCGAAGCGCATCAGGAAGCATTGAAATATATCAAGTATGCCTGGCAAGCAGAACATCAACACCGTGACCTGATCAAGGAGATTCAGAGCGGCACAGGCATGTTTTTTAGCATGCTGCTCAAGCGTTTCCGCGGCAGGAATGGAAAATACTTCGTTTGTCAGAATTGCGGCTCCACCGTGACCGAGCTGCCACAAGACGCCTGCCCTATCTGCTATGAACCTTTGGAAATTTATCTGGAGATTCCACTGCCCCTGAAAAATTAAATATCGTTAGCCCCCCTGATACATCCCCCGACCCTATAAGATGCTCTCCACCTTTGCCTGTCAGGAGCCCCTTACTTTACGCGCTCTGCTGCGGTAAGCGGAAAATAAACAACGATAAGTGTAATCTTCAGGCTGACCTGAAAATAAATAGGGTGTATCATTGGACTTCTATGTCTAACACTACGTACCCCTACGCCGGTTGGAGTTGGTTCATTGCGATCCTGTTTTCCATTGCCGGCAGCGCCCCTGCTGTGCAGGCCGGAGAAAACCTGATTCAAAAACATCCGGAAACGATCGCTGTATTGCACATGTTATACGGCGGCGAAATCCGAGCCACCCGCCGATTCAAAGCTTTTGCCAAGACAGCTGTGGATGAGGGGCATCTTAATATCGCCTATATGTTCAAGGCTATTGCTGCCTCTGAAGCCATCCACGCACGAAACTTTAAAAACATCCTGACGACTTTCGGTATCACTGTCGCCAATATTGACTCAAGCTCCATCAAATCCACCACCACCAAAGAGAATCTACAATATGCCAGTGAAATTGAGCTCTCAGAAATTGATGTGGAATACCCGCGTTATATCCAGCGCATCAGTCCCGAGCGACATCAAGAGGCACTGAAGTACATCAACTACGCCTGGGAGGCTGAACGCCAGCACCGGGAACTGATCAAAGAGATACAGGGTGGAACCGGTATATTTTTCGGCGTGCTGCTTGAACGCTTCCGGGACAAGAGTAACAAGTATTACGTATGCCAGCATTGCGGCGCAACGGTTACAGAGCTTCCCCCGGAAGCCTGCCCTATCTGCTATAAACCCTTGGATATCTATCTGGAAATTACCAAACCCTGACATGCTCTGAAATCATCGCTCTGTTTTCTGTTACAATAGAAAGATGCGGAACCCGTTCTCCCCTATCTATCTGACCGCGCTCATCGTGCTTACATCAATATTATTGGTCTTCGTTCAGATAGGAGTCCTTTCTCTGGTTTTTGACAAGCTGGGGTTATCTGCCGAACAAGCAATGCTGCTGCTTCTGGCTTCGCTATTCGGTAGTCTGATCAACCTGCCTGTCACAACAATCAAAGCAGAACATGCCGACGTAAAGATTCATATGAACATCGCACACAGCCTGCTGCGTATTCATATGCCCCCATTCACAGGGAAAACTGTTATCGCAGTAAATGTTGGCGGCTGTCTGGTTCCACTGGTCTTTTCAGCCAGCCTGATCAATCGCTTTCCTGTCGGGGTATGGGAAACAGCCATCGCTATCACTCTTTCATCCATCATCTGCTATCTGACCAGCCGACCAATTCCGGGCATGGGTATCGCCATGATGCCTTTGATTGCTCCAGCCTCTGCAGCCATAATTGCCATCATCATCGGAGGCGAACACGCAGCCCCTCTGGCTTATATCGCAGGTACGCTGGGCGTGATTATCGGGGCAGATCTGATGCGTATGAAAGAGATCGCCGGCCTTGGTGCTCCTATCGCTTCTATTGGCGGGGCAGGTACCTTCGATGGTATCTTTTTGACAGGCATCGTTGCCGTACTTCTGACCTGAATAAGCAATCTTCTTTGCCCTCAGTTCGCCTGATAGTTTTAACTACCCCTCTGCTCGCAGAAACAATGGCCTATATCAATAGCTCGTCGCCCTGCCACCCCTTCCCCGGGTAACCAGTAACGAACCCACAGCTTCGACCCGCAATCCACGCTGGAAGCGAGTTGGAAGTTACCTGACCAACGACTTGTGGCTGCATCAAACTGCTGCTTTCTCGCCTGGGCCTCACCCTCTGCCATAACCATACCGGCAGTAGTGGTGACAGCAGTCCCAATCTTACTGTTTCCACCAACATTGCGATTGCGCACACTGTCAAAGAGCATCCCACTAGCCCCGACTGCGGATGGCACATTACTTGATTCATTATTGATAACAGCACCCTTGCTGGCTTGTGTAGGAAGAATTTTTTTGCCACCTGCCTCCAGCCAAACCTCTACCACACCGACATCCCACGACGCCTCTGACATATCCACTTTCACATGCAGAGAATCCTGTTTGCCCTGGCTTAACTCGACATTGAACCTGAATCCTGCCCATTCATGACTGGTCATACATGTGCCAGCATTGGTAAATGGCCCGGAAGTCTGACTGGATGATCCGACAGCAGGCTTGTCTGCCCCACTGCCAACACAGGCCGACAATATAAACAGGGCACACAATGAAACTGATATTCCCCACAGACTCATATCGTACACCTCCGGAGCTATTCGGCTTTGCTCATCTTACAAAGCATAACTAAACAAAATGAGCAGAGCATGAACCTATAATAACAAAAGAACCCTTTATCCAGTCAAAAGGAGAATATCGTCTCTCCCGAAGGCGAACGGTGCAGAGACAGCGATGCTATTTCACGAAATCAGAACAGACCTGGCGGCAGGTTAAGTATCATCACAAAAGCTGCTATCCCGACAGCTGAGACAATCATGATACCGATAATAGCTAATATTTTTTGCCAGCCATCAAGAAAATCAAAGACTTTCGTTAGTGCAATGGCGATGACCGCAGCTGCTCCCAGCAATCCGAGTACAATGATAAACCAGCCTGCAAACAGCTTTAACCAAGCTACACGATCAAAAATATCCGCCGTAGCTACGCTAGAACCTGCTGCAATCAAGATAGCGCAAAAAAACAGATCCCGTGCGAGTTCAAGTAGATGAGTCTGAATTTTCATGTCTGAATCCATTAACTCTCCTATCTTGCTGCAAGTAAGTTTAGCATGAATCATTATCGTTCATACAAACGAACTGCAGGCAACATATCAGACAAAAAAGAAAAAGGCTCCCGAAGGAGCCCTTTAAGATTATAAAGATTAATACTCTACAAGCTAGTTGGTCACTGCTGCATCTGATTTAGCTTGTTCTCCCTCAGCTCCGTCTTTTTTCCCGTTACTATCCCACCATAACTGAGCGCGATCACGATTAAATGGAGGTAATACTTTCACTTCAATATTTGTCGATTTAAGAGCGGGGAAAATCCCCTGACATGAAGCCAAATCTTCCTTACTTTCATCGCTAATAGTTACATCAAATGTGCTACCGGCAAAACCAGTGACATTCTGATCAACTAAAGGGATTACCGGACCTGCACGGAACTCTCCATCCTGACGCTCTCGCATTACACCTGAGGCACGGCCAATATATGTAACACTATTAGCCTTCACCTGAATATCGCTATGCACTGGCATCATACATTGAGCCATCAAAAACATACTTTGATATCTGCATGAAGCACCACGTATAATATAATGGCCAGGGTCTAGCTCCATCCGTAAGAGGTATCGCGTACCATTAGCACTGGAAATAGTGCCATCCATATCTGTTTTAAAGTTATGTCTATCTGCCTTTTCTTTTGCATCTGGAGTCTCAACATAAGCCAAAAATATCTGAGGCTGATAATCGGCCTTGTACTGGTTGGAGACTTCCATGGACATCAGCACCAAACCTTTGCCATTCAATTCAAGTGTCTTCGTAGCCTTCGTTAGCCCCATATTGTGAACCGTGGCACAGCCCGAAAAAAACACGAGAGAGGCTGCTATTAATAGTAAATATAGTGTGCTTTGCTTAAAAAACTGATTTTCATTTCTTTATTCTCCCCTCATAGAAAGTGTTACTAAGCGACGAGAACTATACACACTTTTCATTCGTACTGTCTGAGCCTCCCCCAGTTTAACGGATACAACAAATAGGCGAACATATCGCCTGAGGAGTATCCGATGAGCAAACAAAGAACATACAAAACATTCACACGGGAATTCAAAGTTGAAGCTGTTCGTCTGA
>Ga0316204_10001207_pt1 | contig 74781 bp, 62 predicted proteins | sample 6monrhotite_MG_2_FD_205661 | JGI IMG/M metagenome (GOLD analysis project Ga0316204, IMG submission 205661) | Microbial mat bacterial communities from mineral coupon in-situ incubated in ocean water Damariscotta River, Maine, United States -... | ecosystem: Environmental > Aquatic > Marine >...
ATTTAAACTCTGGGCTGAAACTGCGTTTCTTTCGACTCATTTTCTGCTCCTGATTTGAGGTTTGTTACCGAAATTCAGGAATAACGCCTAACTCAAAAGTTGTACGAAAATTTAGGTCCATTATAATAAGGGTATGTATGGTAAAACAGGTCAGACCAGTTCCCTAAAAACCTGCGGTGACAGTGGATTCTTGAAATCGTGTATGCTATAAGGATAGGGGACGCACATTCCATCGAGGCGCTGGAGCGAAACCTCCACACAAGACGCCGGATATACTGACGCATCTGATTCTTATTTTGCTAAACTAGCCTTGACAGCCGGGAGGAACCATATACTCTCACCGGATTCCCTGGGAGGAACCATATACTATCACCTGATTTGCAAAAATAGGACTGCTCCTTCGATTTATTCGACAATTTCGTCGATAATCATCTAGTATATTATAATATATCAGTCAGTTATGTTTTGGAGCATGTTTTGCAGTCCAGGACATACACCCTAGGACTTGTGCCCTAAGCGCTATTTAGATCAATTTCAAAGAAGAGGTCATATGATATCATTAAAGAGATTTGCGCTCCTGGCGCTTTTGCTAGGAACTTTAGTCAGCTGTAAAGATAGCCAGAATGGAACAGTTGCCGATTCGCCAACGGCAACAACAACGACACCGACCCCTGTAACGGTGTCAACCTCAGGACCCGTAACTTTAAAGAGTAAATCGATTAGCGTTGCCGCTGCCAACGTAAACGGTGGCCCTCAATTTGCTGTCACGGGGCTGTCGGGTTTTAAGTTTTGCATCACTCAAATTAAAATGCTCGATGGCTCCGGTGCATCAGTTCAAGATGCAAGCGGGGCCTCGGCGTTGACAGCCGTCCTTGGCTTGATTGACGTTTCCGCCGGAACGGCGATCAACTGGGGAACCATTACAGTGCCGACCGGCTTTACCCTTGGCGAGTTGGCCGTGGAGGTTCACAAAGACCCGGAGAACTGCTCTCAAGCTGCCTATTCTTTAAGTTATAATGGGCAACAATTGAGCAAGGACTTGGAGTTCAAGATTAAATTCAATCCAGCGATTCAGCTAGACAGCAACGACATCGTAGGAATTAATTTGGACACCCTTGTCACTACATTCAAAAGTGCAAGTGCCGCCGGCGCACTGACCGACGAAGGCATTGGTGCTTACGTTGAGAGCATGACGGCCGTGGGAAGTGACGACACCTCTTCTGATACCGCCGCCTCAATTAGATAAACCTTGCCCTGCCTCTGTTTAAGCTAGGCCGTTAAACGGTGGCAGGGCTCTGCTGGTCCCGGTCGAGCTCCTCTGAAATCCGGTGACTGTATACCTATTAATTCTTCTGTTGAAGACAACGCCCTTAACCTGCCGCCCATTGATTCTCCGTCTCTCCGCTACAGTACGCTAGCTCTAGTCTTAGAGCAAATCCCCGTTTAAAATTTTTCATAAATCAGGTTACAGTATACCTATTCTTGTACCTTATCGATCCCTGAAATCAGGTGAAAGCCTACCGAGTTGTCCCCACCCGGCTACACCGTCATCCTGTTATATAGAGCCCCCAATCAGCCCCGCAAGATCACTTGATCACGGTAAGGGTCACCGGGGCGCTGAAGACCGGTGGATTGTGGGGGAAGTGGCTTTTGTCACCCAGCAGGAAGCGCAATACGTGTTTGCCTGGCTTCAATTCGACCGTCGTTTCGGTCTGTCCGCCGCCAAAGTGAAGGTGGTGTTTGTCAGAAGGCACCGGAGCATTTAAATCGGGCAACTTCACCTTCGCACCTGATGATGTAAAGCTTGGCGTCATGTGGGACAAGGCATCGAACAAAAATATTAATCAATTCGTCGACTGTTATGAAAGACGATCACTGTATTGAAAAGGGCTGCGGGTGTAACGAAATTCTTTTAAAACCCTTTTCGGGGCAAGCGGTTCAAGAGGTGCTGAACAAATATGGATATAAAAAGAGGGCAATCTCGCGAGCTTCTGAGTCGAAGGGTATTGGATTTGAGGCCCCGTTGATTCCTAAATCGACTCTAGGCTCACATAATCCACAAAGGCTTTGTCTTTCGTTAAAATATGGTCTTCAAGCCACCGACACAAAAGATCATTGAGCACGGTGCCGAAACACTGGTAATTTTCTGAGTCAATCAGATTAACAAATTCCCGGGCCTGCTGTAAGTACTCCCAATGCTCTTCGGAATGTTCCTGTACTCCAGGGAAGTCAACTTGTTTGAGTAGCGTCTCTTCATAGGTAAAGTGAGCCATCATCACTTCAAATAACGGCACCAAACAGTCTAGTAGTTCGGCCTTATTCGTTTGTTTTTCCAGGAGGTCTTGGAGACGTTCAATGTGAAGGGTAACATTTTTGTGCTGTTTATCAATTGGGGGGATCCCTAGCTCAAAAATAGGTTGCCAACTGCGTGGCTGAATAGCTTGCTCCATGACTCCAAAATGAGTTCAATATTGCTGTTTGAATATGACGTTGAAATAATTATCATTTGTTTTAGAAAAATGACAGTGAAATATCGTATTTTTCGCCGAAATACCCAATAACTGTACGGGGTTGCGTGTATGTAAAACCCCTATATCCCCTGACCAAGCAGATCGGCAGAGGTTCGGTGCTCGGCCTGGATCATGATTTTCGTTCATTCGTGTCCCTTGAAAATCCTGTCATCCGACTCTTTTTGGGCGGTGTTCCCCTGTGAGCTTAAAATCTAGGGTCAACGATTGGCGGTGAGGACCCCCCTAATTTTAAAAATCAGAAAAAGAGGGGGCAATCTCGTATGATAACAACGTTGATTGACGAAATCAGGAATAAAAAAATATAAATATTAAAGGGTTATATCAGAATTTTCTTTACATAACAAATCTGAATCTTACATGGTGACCCAGGTAGTTTCAATGACTATCGAAATTTCAATATGTAAAAAAAGGAATACAATGAGTACAGGTATCGTAAAATTTTTCAATGACGCAAAAGGTTTTGGTTTTATCACTCCAGATGACGGCGGTCGTGATCTTTTTGTTCATGCTTCTGCGGTTGAGAGCGATTCAATCACTGAAAATGACAAAGTTGAGTATGACGTCGGTGCTGGCGAAAAAGGACCTTGTGCTGAGTCAGTAAGAAAAGTCTAATTTACAAGTCCTGTAGGTCGGCAAACCTTTTGAGACTGTGTTTTAAGTCGAGAGAGACTTTGTCGAACGTCAGCAGGCATTTTTGCCTGCTCCCTACACCCCCCTCAAATCCCCTTTGAGGATTCGCACGGTTGCCCGGTGCGGTTATTTGATCTGACTTGGTCGGCGTGTTGACTCAAGTTACAGTATATCCCCAACCATTTCCTACAAAATAGAGATTCCAGTCTTCTGATTGTTTCGGTCGGTATCCTGTTGCGAAATCCTGATTTCCTGAGGGATATTTCGGGTTGAGGCTGATCAACAGAAACTATAAAAACAAATTTATTTCAAGTCCTTGAAGGCGGCTAATCGAAAAAACCTTGAAGCGGAGAGTCCACTCCGCACATCGCTGAGTAAGCTGTCGACTGGTTTACGAGTTCGGGAGTCCATGGAATGAGTCTCACGTGTCGGAGGTGAGTCCCTGGGCTTGATAAACGGCGATCATTGCCTCCGCAGCTTTGATCCCGTCAATCCCCGCACTGACGATTCCCCCGGCGTAACCTGCCCCTTCCCCGGTAGGAAACAGTCCTAGGAGTCCTATCGACTGACCGCTTTCCCCTCGGGTGATGCGGATGGGGCTAGAACTACGGGTTTCGGCGCCATAGAGTAGCGCCTGGTCAATGGAGCTACCTCGCAGTTGAGGGACCATTTTGGGCAAGGTTTTAACTAAGGTGATGGCGATGGATTCCGGTAGGATATGGTGCAGGTTTGCCGGTACCGCTCGGCCACAAGAGCGCTCCTCAGGCAGTTTTCTTGAAGCCTTACCTGACACAAAATCTCGTAACCGGCTCGCAGGCAAGCCGTAGTCACCGCCGCCCAGTTCAAAAGCCTTGCGCTCAATCGCCTCTTGGAATTTGTAGCCGTCTAAAATCGCCGGTTCCCCGTCGTTTGTCTTGGGGATGTCCTCAGGCCGGACAGGCGCCAGGAAGGCAGCGTTACCAAAATCTAAATCCCGTTTGGATAAGCTCATCCCGTTGGAGGTTAGTTTGCCTTTGGTCGAGGCACAAGCGATCACCAAACCGCCAGGGCACATGCAAAAGCTATAACAAGCTCGAGAGCCGGGTTCTTCTTTACGGGTGAGCCGGAAGCTGGCGGTCCCCAGTTTGGGGTGATTTGCATGGGATTTGTACTGGGCCCGGTTGATCACCGATTGGGGCAATTCCAGCCGCACCCCAATAGCAAAAGGTTTGGGCTCCAGCAAGGCGGGGGTGTCGGTGAGCAGCTTAAAGACATCTCTGGCGCTGTGTCCTGTCCCGAGCACCAGTTGCTCGCACTCTATCCGCTCTGAATTCACCCAAATGGCGCTCAGCTGGCCCCCTTTGGATTCAATTTTTTCCAGTCGGTGAAAGAATCTAACCTCCGCTCCTAGCTGTAGCAGACGAGCCCTGATTCGAGGGACAATGATGCTGAGTTGGTCGCTGCCCAGGTGGGGCTCTGCATCGATCAAAATGTCATCGGGCGCTCCGGCTTCGACCAAAGCTTGTAAAAATCGCCGGAGTCGGCGGCTGTCTTTGCTTCTTGAGGTCAGTTTCCCATCTGAATATAACCCGGCTCCCCCTTCGCCGTATAAGGTGTTGCTTTCTTCATCAAGCTCCCCTTGTTGCCAAAAAGAGCGAACTTGGAGTTTTCGTTCTTCCACAGGGGCTCCTCGCTCGATCAATATCGGGTTGAGCCCCGCTTCGGCCAAGACCAAGGCGGCCATCAGCCCCGATGGGCCTGCTCCGACCACTACAGGGCGAGGCTTCGACGCCGGCAGGTTGATCTTTGGGAAAACCGTTGGCGGGACCGGTTCTCTGACTTCCGCTCCGGCCTTTATCGCGATAGGTAAAAGCTTCTCTGGAACCGACAGTTCGACCGCTAAGACAAACTCCGGTGGCTTGTGAGCCGCCCGAGCGTCGACTGAGCGATGCACCAACTTCAGACCCCATTCTGCGGGCACGGGCTGTCGGAGTATCTTGGAAACCAATGCAGAGAGCGCCGAAACTTCAAAGACTTCAAATTCCAAGGGGACTTTGATTTGGCGGATACGAATCAAGGTGAGGGACATATAACAAAAGATACAGGTTGGGACCAATCGGTTCTCGACCTTGTCACCGAGGTCTAAACACTGTCAAGGGTTCCACAGGGTCCAAGGAGCCGTCTCTGGTGAAGGTGATATAATTCTAGACTTCAATTTTTTTGGGTTTTTCTCCTGCTTTTCTTTTTACTGTGGTTGTTGTATTTGTGGGTGAACCCCAACCGATCGCTGAATATGCCTCACCAAGCTATTCTTTGGAATACCCGCATTTCAAGAGTCCTATTACAGTAGGGTAACCTCTTTTCATTAAAGGAAACATTGAAAGATAGCGTCTTAGATTTTTGGTTTTCAGAGTTAACGCCAAAGGATTGGTTTGTTAAAGATGATTCCTTAGACAAGCGGATATCAGACCGGTTTTTAGAAACCTACCACAGGGCCTGTAGTGGAGAACTGTTTGCTTGGAGGCAGACCATCGAAGGCCGCTTGGCTGAAATCATCGTGCTGGATCAATTCTCTAGAAATATCTTTCGTGACCAAGCCAAAGCCTTTCAATACGATTGCTTAGCTTTGGCGTTGTCTCAAGAGGCGAGTCGACAGCCCGAAACCAAGCAATTGGCCCTTGGGAAAAAAGCCTTTTTGTACATGCCCTTTATGCACAGCGAGTCGCGGGTGATTCATGAAGAGGCGGTCAAGCTATTCTCCGAGCCGGGGCTTGAAAATAATTTGGACTTTGAGATGAAGCATAAAAAGATCATCGAACAATTTGGCCGGTATCCTCACCGCAACGAAATTTTGGGCCGAGAATCCACCCCCCAAGAAATCGAGTTTTTGAAGGGGCCGGGGTCTTCATTTTAAGGGGCTCGGCTGGACCTAGTTCGCTGGGTACCTAAATCCAGCAGGACAGGGCAATATAAAAGGACGCTCCGGTTCGTTTGAATCGCTTTTACTGCGCTTATAGCCCAACCCTCTTTATTGTCGATAAGGATTCGAATGGGAGGCTGGGCCTGTCCTTTTTTCCGAGGGTTTAGCCCTGCTTGACACAGTAGAAAAGCCCGGTCGAAAAATCCATTGGGCTGACCAACAAATCCTGTCGGTTTTGTAAGGTTTGAATCAAGGCCTCAGCTTTTTCTGCATGGCCGTCCGGCCAATTGGGCTGAGGGAGCATATCATCTATCAAATAGACTCCCCTGGGTTTCAATAAAAACCAGGTCTCATCGAGGTGAAAATATTTCCCCGGCCAGGTGTCGGCAAAAATAAGATCGAAACTCGAAGGGTTCTTCCTCGCTAGGGTTGTTGAGGCATACTCAATCAACTCCTTGTCCTGTTCTATTAAAACCCTGGTGGAGTTTATACTTTGACGATGTTGTCTCGAATGACCTTGGCGACCAAAGACGCAGTATTGGATGCATCCATTTTATTTAAAATATTGCGGCGATGCACTTGGACGGTGCGCTCTGAAATATGTAGTTTTTCCCCGATTTTTTTTGAGCTCAGCCCTTCCACAATCGCCTGCATGACCTTTTGCTCGCTTCCGGTCAAAGCAGAAGGCGAAGTTTTTTGAGTCTCTGATAAGGCAGCCATGAGATTTAAAACTTTCTCTTGGGAGAAGTTTTTTGAAAAATACGTGCTGCTATTGTGTTCCAAAAAGGTGAGTGCTTCCTGAATTTCGGAAATCGAGTCCGATTTCGTGATGTAACCGTTAGCGCCAGCCTGAATCGCCTCGACGATTACATGAGTGTCAACTTGGTTCGAAAGGATGATGATTTTTAAATGGGGGAATTTTTGTTTTATGGCCTTTGTCGCTTGAATTCCGTCTAAACCGGGCATAACAACGTCTGACAACACGAAATCAACCTCAGCGAGCTGTGGGGAGTCGCAAAGCTGTAGGCCGTCGTGGATTACACCGACAATTTCGTATCCAGGGATAGAACTCAACGCCTGTTGAATCATCGCTGCGATCATCCGGTCATCTTCTGCGATAAGGATCTTTGGCATGAGGCGATCTATAGTGGCTAGGTTAAAGAAAAACCCGAACCTTAGGCTACCTTAAATCTGCGAGATTCGAAATACGCAAAAACAGGTAGCCTAAGCACTTTATTTGCTCTGGAGGAGTGGGAATAAGCAGGCAATGAAAATGTTTTTTTCTAAAGGCTTGCTAAGAAAACCGTCGAAAGAAGCGGTCCCGATGCTTTGGTCAAGTTCAGCTTTTTTATAGGATGTTAGAGCAAACACTAGAGGTGGGTCTTTGAGGTTAGCACGAATTGCATTGGTAACCTGGACTCCGTTCATTAAGGGCATATCAATATCTAACAAGACAAAGTCAAAGTGCTGTTCTTCTAACAGCTTCAAGACATCCCTGCTTTGTGTGGTCGATTGATGAGGGACGTTGAGGTCTTGTAAAGCCTGAGAGGTCGCTCGTAGCTCAATCGGGTCGTCGTCGACTAAGAGTGCGGTGAACTGGCTCAAATCCATACAATTGTGTTGGGTCGTTTGCTGGGCAGCGTCGGGAACAGGAAGCGAAAACCAGAAGGTGCTCCCTTCGCCTAGGACGCTCGTGACCCCGATTTCTCCGTTATGTCTCTCGACAAACTCACGGCACAAGATCAGGCCTAGCCCGGTGCCTTTCTCTTTTTTGGTGCCTAGCGCAGAGGGAACTTTCTCGTCTAAACGGAACAGCCTGTGCTTAATATCCTCTTGTAAGCCAACCCCATTGTCCGTAACACTCACCTTGACTGTCTCGTCTGTCTGGGTAGCGGTTACTTCGACCAAACCCTGTTCTGGGGTGAATTTTATCGCATTATTGATTAAATTTCTAACCACGGTGGAAATCATCGAGCGATCGCCCCAAACGCTCAGATCATCCGGGCAATCAAGAGTGATTTGAATTTCCTTCTGGTTGGCAGAGGTTTGCAACAGCCCGACGATATCCTCTAGACTTTGAGAGATTCGAAAGGGGCTAGGGTGAAACTCTAAAGTGCCCTGTTGGCTCTTCGCCCAGGTTAGCAGATCTTCTAACAGTTGGTGGGTCCTTGTTGTTGAAACCTTGACGTGCTCAAATAAGTCGTCTTCTAAGTCAGTGCCTTTGTGTAAAATTTCGTTAAAAAGAACCGCAAGACTCCCAACCGGCCCTCTCAAGTCATGGGCGATGATCGAGAAAAATTTGTCTTTTGTGTTGTTCGCTTCCCTCAGCTCAAAGGTTCGTTCGGCAACTTTCCTGGTCAGTTCTTCTTTGTTTTCTTGGACTTGAGCAAAGAGCTTTGCGTGGTTGAGCGACATCCCCATTTGGGTGGCAAACATCCGCATAAACTCGGCTCTTGCCTGGGTAAACGCACCCTGGACAAGGGAGTTTTCTAAATAGATGACCCCAACCAACTGCTTTTGAACCGACATGGGGCAGCACATTATAGACCGCTGCTGGGTCTGCTGGATGTAGGGGTCATTCCCAAATTGCGGGTCACTCATTCCATCAACGACAACAACAGGCTTTTGAGATTTAGACACCAAGTTGACGATCGGCCGGCAAAGTTGTGCAAACTCATCAAGGGGCTGGTTCAGCAACTCAGTTGTTTGCTTTTCAGTTTGTAATTGAGCGACTATTTTTAATGTATTGTCTTCGTTAACGACCAAAACCCCACGTTGGGCCCCTGTGTTTTGAATGATCAGTTCCAACATGCTTGAAAGCAGGGCGTTCAGCTCAATATGCTCGTTAATAATCCGAGTTGTCTTGATCATGCTGTTTAAGTCAAAGGACTGGGTACTGAATTGGGTGGAGCTTGAACTGAAGGTCCGCCCAAGGCTCCCTTCCTTGAGGGTTGTCACACCTTCATCAAAGGTTCCCGAGCGCAAGGAAGCGCTCGTGTCAGACCCATGGGAGCGGGAGGAATCCTTCGGCATGGAAGCAAAATCAGGGTACAATTCAAAGAGCTGAGTTACTTTTTTCGAGGCGCCCCAACGTTGGTACCAGTAGATTGCAGTGTTGAGGTACATCTGCGCAGCCGATGTGATACCAGAAGACTCGTAACACTTAGCAGCCAACTCATTAGCCAAGGCAATATCTTGAAGATTCTGGACTTTGGTCGCTTGCTGAATAGCCGCCTCGTATAGAGTAAACGCCTTGTCTTTATTGCCTGCCACCCGTTCGAATTCCGCAGCAAGCAAGTGCTGCTTGTGTAGAAAATTGTCAGGTGAGTTGTCTGCCCAAAGTTGCATTTGAGCTTGGCAATCAGAAATCCTCGCTTTCAACGCCTCTAGTTCTTCGGCTTGAGCGTTTTCCGATAAGGCAAGGGCAGCGAGCCCCATGTAGAAAACTCTGATACAAAGCACCCCATGGCCAACGACGGCGCTGGACGTTTTTTCGGACTCAACTAAAGACAAATAGGCGCTTTTCGGGTCTCCGAAAATGAATTCAATTTGCCCCTGGTAGGCAAAGTATTGGGCATGGATGATCGGGGCGCTTTCGGCCATGGACTCTTGTGCTGCAAATGCAGAGGTGTCTGCCGGTTCTGGGTCTTCCATCAGTTTTGAACAGACATAAGGCATCAAGTTGAAGATGGCGTACCCCATTGGGTCGCCCGATTCTTCATTAAAGGCAAAAAACTTGTTGTTGGCTTCAAGAACCTGGGCTAGCGCCGCCCCCTGGATATAAGAATAGGACGGGATGAACTGGGAGGCGTAACGGGCGTAGGTGAGGTCGCCGAGCGCCAGACCGTTCGAATAGGCGGTGTTTAGATAGTCTTTACATTCCTCAAAAGAGATCTTCCAGGGGCCCACAAAGGCTCCCATCACAAAAAAGGGCAACACCGCCTGGGGAGACATTTTTGACGCGACGAGGGTGTATTCGTAACCTTCTTGATAGTTTTGTTGTGCCCCAAGTAAGAGCCCTTGGGAGGAAAACGCAACCCCGTTGAAATCGCCATGTTTGGTGGCCATTGCGGTCATTTTCAAGATCACCAAGCTCATCAGCGGCAAATTTCCGGTGATGTAAGTCGGGGCGAACATTAACGCAAGTTGGATCAAGGGGTACAGGGTCTCAGGAGCTTGGTTTGGTGGCAGTTGGACCAACTCTGCAATCGATTTTCCAGCCATATTGGCCTGGATTTGGGCCATTTCTGCCCCAAAATCCTCGTCACTTGGCGTCGGGTTCAGCTCAATCCCGAAGAGTCTTAGACCCGCTTGGCCCAATTCAATCGCCTCGCCAAATCTCCCCACCATGGTGTTGTAGGTGGTTTGAAGCAAGTGGATGTTTACTTGCTCCGGTGTATTTAAAACTCTTGATTGAAGCGCTTTCACTTGCTGTTCTGCTTGGTCAAACTCTCCGATAAGATAGTTGCATTCTATTTGCTCTTTATGCATCAAAAAAGCAGTCTCCCGGTCAGTCTGCCAAAGATTTGGGTCGATCAGTTCAATGGCGAGCGAGAAGTGCAGTAGCGCCGAGGTATAGGCAGTCGACTTTTTAGTTTTTAATCCGGCCTTGAAATTAAGTTGCCCTAGTTGGGCCATTTCCTTTGGATCTGTGATCAACCGCCGAGAAGAATTCAGGTGATTCACGACTTCCAAGATCCCCTCTCCCTCAACACCAAAATCTGCCAGCAAAAGCCGACCAATTTTCAGGTGAACGGCTTCTTTCTCACCACCGGGGAGCATCTGGGCAGAGGCCTGTTGTATGCGGTCATGTTGGAAAAAGAAGGTGATTTCAGGGATGGTTGAAAAGGATTCAAATTCTTGTGCCAAGCTCACATATCGGTAGGCATCATGTTCTGCGACGATCAAATCCAACTTCAACGCAGGCCATAAGTCAATTAAGATTTCACCAACCGGCCTTTCGCTCACTAAAGCAAGGGTCTTCAGGTTGAAATTGGTGCCTAAACAGGCAGCAACTTTAAGAAGGTTTTTGGTGGGTTCTGGGAGTTCTTGGATTTTATCAGTGATCAACTCAACGATGTTCTCAGCTGACTTCTGCTGTTGGATCAGCTCAATATCCGCGGTCCAGATTCCTGCAGCGTCGTCAAATTCTATGAGACTTTTTTGATACAGATAAAATAAAAACTCTTTTGCAAAGAAGGGGTTTCCTCCCGTCTTTTTCATCACCACGTCGGAGAGCTGGGCGGCGCTTGATGCTTCGAGATTTAATCCTGCGAGGATAAGCTGCTCGATATGGGGGTGTTCTAATTCTTGCAGAACGATTGTTTTGACCGATGCCTTTTGCTTTTCGCAGTTTGCGATGGTGAGCATCAGGGGATGGGCCTCGTTCACTTCATTGTCTCGGTACGCACCGATCAACAGCATGTGGCTGCTGTTTCTGTCGGTGATTAACGATTGAATCAAACCAAGCGAGCCGTTGTCGGCCCATTGTAAATCGTCTAAGAACACCGTGAGGGGGTGCTCAAATTGAGCGAAAACATCGACAAATCTTCTAAAATAAATGTTGAATCGGTTTAAGGACTCAGCCGCCTGGATCGGCGCCGGTTCGGGCTGTTTGCCGAGAATCAGTTCCAGTTCGGGGATCACTTCAATGATCACCTGAGCGTTGGGAAAGAGCACCTCTGTGAATTTCGTTTTCCACTGCTCAATTTGCTGCTCGCTTTGGGTGAGAAGTTGTTTGACCAAATTTTGGAATGCCTCAATCAACGCAGAATAGGGAATATCTCTTTGGTATTGATTGAACTTACCGGAGGTATAAAACCCTCGTCCTTCGGTGATGGGCTTTTGAATCTCGTTGACCAGGGTTGTTTTCCCGATCCCAGAAAACCCCGCAATCAGCATCAACGAACTGAGCCCACCGGCTACATCATTGTAGGTTTCTAAAAGTTGCTGCACCTGACTTTCTCGGCCAATCAAGGATTCAGGGATTTGGAAAATTGCAGAGTGATCTGCTTGACCGGGCACAAAAGGAGTGTTTGATTTGCCCTGCTCTAATTCGGCTAAACAAAACCTTAAATCCGATAGCAGCCCACTGGCGCTTTGGTACCGATCCCCTTTGATTTTTGCCATAAGCTTATCCACGATTGCAGCAAGGCACTCTGGAACCTCGGGCACAAGCTGTTTGAGCGGCACGGGGATTTTTGCGATATGGCAGTGGATGAGTTCCATCGGGTCTAAGGACTCAAAGGGCCGTCTCCCACAAAGAAATTCATAAAAGCAAACCCCCAGAGAATAATAGTCCGAACGATAATCAATGGTTTGATTCATTCTCCCAGTTTGTTCTGGAGAAATATAGGGCAAGGTCCCTTCTAATTTTTCTAAGGGGCGATAACTTGTCGTTTCTCGAGGTAAATTGGTGCTGATGCCGAAGTCGATAATGCGAACTTCCTGGGTCTCTTCATTTAAAATGAGGTTCGTCGGATTGATGTCTTTGTGAATCACTTCCTTCGAGTGGATCTCTCGCAACTGTTCGGTGATTTTAATGGCGAGGTTCAAAAATTCCGTGATTTCGAGCTGCTTTGAGGCGAAGACGAGGTCTAAGGAGCGCCCTTTAAAATCAGAAGTGATTAGATGGGGGTTGTTCGCAATAATGGCGAGCCTAGAGGCTTGCGGCTGTTCTGGGCCTTCGAGCAACTGAAGTATTTTTGCTTCGTGATTGATTTGCGCAATTTTGGAAAGACTGGGCCGACCTGAGCTTAAGGTCTTAATTATAACGGAAGCTTGGCTGGTCGTGTCGATCGCCCGGTAAATTGCCGTATCCGACGATTCAAAGATCTTCTTTTGGAGACGAAAGCCTTCGATTTGCTGCATACTTGCCTTAAGTTATAATTAAAACGACGGTACTCTACTAAATCCCAGAGTACTCTACCAAAAATTGCACCTCAAAGCCAGCGAAATAGAACCGTTAGTTTCAGAGTGTCTAAGTTCCCAGATGGGCCTGTGCTGGGGGGGTGAGGCGGTAGTGCCCTGGGAGAAATCCCATAATTTGCCTAGGTGAAAGTACCCCTCTTTGGACCCCTGATCGGGAGGAGCGCAACGGTCCTCTTTTGCCAGGAAAGAGGTTCTTTTGTTGGACCTTTGGGTAAAGAGGGGGTTTCCTAGAATTAGGGCCTTATGTTATTCTATCGGTGTATTCAATATGGAGAAATCGATGAAAGCCTTGTACCTGATCCCTGCACTTTTATTGACCGGTTGCATCGGAGTTGTGAATCACACCGAGCAAGAAAAGGTCTACCAGACGCCGCCACCTCAGGAGTCTCTTACCCGAGGGAAGGCGTTATATGAAGAACATTGCGCAAGGTGCCATGGTGTGGCTGGAAAGGGGAGCGCCCAAGAGCCTGCCGCCGCAGACCTAACCGCTGCAGGAACCCACCGAACCCAATTTAAACTGACTTTGGTGACCGATAAACCCCATTTCTCAGCCAACACAGTCCAGCGAAAAGCGGTCCGTGGCAGCGAGATCATGCCGAGCTTTAGGGACACCTTGAGCGTCCAACAGCTTGAGGACATCAGCAACTGGGTGAAGAAACTGATCTACGACCCTGAACCTAGTTAAGCAGTTAAAACCCGCCAGGAAGCCAGGGGTAGTTAAACAATAGCGTGACCTCTGAGCCTTCTTGACCGGCGGCGACGTCAAAACGGTAGACTGACCCTGAACCGGTGACTAAACGGACTCCCAAACCGGTTGAGGAACGGGTGATGTCTCCTAAGGCTGACTGGGTTTCTGCGACCGTGCCCTGCTCATGGAAGAAGGCGAGCTGCAAGGCTTCTTGAACGTCTTGCAAGACATACCAGTCGATGGCTGACTTATCGGTTGAGATATTCCAGCGAAATTCAGTCCCATACATCCGGGTGTAGGCGCCCGAGTAGCGGCCATTAGGATAGGATCGAAGCCGGTTCGGGCCTCCTAAGGCGTTCGCAGTGCCATTGCTGTTGGCGGAAATTGTGTTTTGGATATCTTCGTTGATCGCTGCCTCGCAGGCCGCTTGATCCGGCGAGTATTGGCAGGAGCTGAAGTTATTACGGGCCTTCAAGGTTTCGACGTCGGTCAGCCCCTTTTTGGAGACGGAGGCGCCCGAACTGTAATAGTGAAAGACCCAAGAACTTTGCTCCCAAATCGGTACAAAATAGGAAGCGTACAGGTCGGTCACCACAAATTCAGGGGACTCAGCGTTGTTCGCCGGGTTATCATAGGTGATCACCCCGGCCCGAAACCCCGCTCGGGGGTCGTTAAAGTCATCGGTCAAATCCAGCTGGACCTGATTCACCCTCATGCTGCCTTTGATCACCTGAGGGTTGGTGTACTCAAAAACCAACTCTTCTTTGGGGGTCAAAATTTTGCGGATTCGGCCGTCACTGGTCTGGCTAGCGATAGAAATTTCTAGTCGTCGCTCCCAAAAACTGGCGGTCAACATGTTATAATCCATGGCGTAGTGGTCACCTACCATGATGTTATAGTCATCTTTTTTGGTGTCCATGCCCCGTTTAGAATAGGCATTGAGCCCAAAAGAGGTGATCAAGCCCCGTTGGTGTGTGAAGTAGAGGTTTTCTGGGATCAAAAAGATCTCTGAGATCTTACTGAAATACCCCGCAGCATCCCCTTGGAACATCACAATATAAGCATCGATATTGGTTTCCATGATGTTGCCTGCTGATCCCACCAACATCATCCCGCTACCGATTCCTGGTAGGTTGTAGGGGGTGGGGAACACCAAATACCCGGAGTTGGAATCAAATTGATTTTTGCGTCGCTCTGGGCCCAGATCGGTACCCAATTCATAGGCGATTAAAGGACTGGTCAGTAGAGCAAAGCCGAGGACAAACAAGATAGAAAGACGCACAAACATAGGCACCAATACGGTCAGAGGAAGAAAAAACTGAGAGGCCCCGTTTGGTGGGGCCTTTTATGGCTGTAATGTTTTCATATTCGGCAATTGCCCGATAGTCCAAAGTTGAAAAGAAAGGGTTGGAAATTACAAAATAGATTGAATTGATTCAATATCTTCATTTTTTTGCAGTTCTCCAACCCAAAACTGCCCTTTGGCTGCCAACATTCCCCTGGTATTTTCTTAAAGAATTCAATCATCTAAAAATACGGGTTAGTTCCTTGTATAAAAAATCAAAGACAACTCGGATTCGACGGCTGTTTTTTAAATCTCGATGACTCACAAGCCAGTTCTCAATGGTCATATCCGGGAAGTGGCCGGGTAGGATCTTTTGCACCGTTGGCTCTTGGTCGCCGATGTATTCGGTGATGAATCCGATGCCGGCCCCCGCTTTGACAAGCTCCCAATGAACCAAATGATTATTGACTAGGTAGGAAAAATTCCTCTTGCCTATCGGGACACCCATACGGTTTAAGTGGGTAATGATTTGGTCAGGCTCTCCGATCCCGATAAACTGGGCGTTGGAGAGGTCTGATTTTTTTTTGATGGAAGGGAGACTTTGGAGGTAAACCGGTGAAGCATACAAAGAATAAGGGCTATCTCCTAGTTTTTTAGCGATCAAATCCTGATGTTCGGTTCGGAAATTCCGAAGGGCAATATCGGCCTCCCTGCGTCTCAGGTCGCTAGATTCGTTTGAGGCGATGATTTCAACTTGAATTTTTGGCTGTTGTTCTCGTAACTTCGTGATGAGCTTTGGGAGCAAATGAACGGAATAGGCCTCAGAGGCGGAAATACTCACCGTCCCTTCGATATCGGTTGCTTGACCCGAGGCGGTCAGCGCCAATGTATTGGCCGCCTCGGCCATTTTTCGAACGTGCTCTAACAGCTCCAAACCGCTGGGAGTCAGCTCTAAAGACTTCCCGATTTTTTCAAACAACGCGACCCCCAGCTCCTCCTCCAAAGCCGCCACCTGGCGCCCTAAGGTTGGTTGGGTTAGTTTTAGTAACTTGGAGGCGGCAGAGAAGGTCCCCGCTTCGGCGGTGGCCAAAAAAGCTTTGGCTTTGTTCCAGTCAAAATTAATCTGTTTCCAATTCATTCGGCTCTCAATCAATGTATGCGTTTATGCATGGTTTAAATGCAATATTTGCTGTTTCATATTCATATTTGCAAGCTTATACTACAACAAACACAGGCCAAAGGGTTGTACCTGATCGGAAAGACGAGGGAATCGCTCAAAAATCAGGCCATAAAAAACCCCTTAAAGACTGTGTATTCATTGTAAAAATGCAGGATAAAAGCAAATTGCTTATACCAAGACTTTAATCACGACGAGAAAGGAGAAACACATGCCGACATCTTACAAAGTTCTACTGGCCTTTATGTTTGTACTGTTGCTGAATATTTCTCCTGCTCAGGCATGGGATGGGAAGCGGCAGGGGTTCTTACTTGGGCTCGGTGCAGGTTCGGGGAACGTGGAGTACACAAATGTACAGTCGGCCCATCTAAAGGACACCAATCGTTCTGATAAGCAGGGAGCCGTAGCGTTTATGCCAAAGGTTGGGTATGGGCTGACTGACCAACTTGCGTTTCTTTACTACCGGCACCCTTTGAATTTTAAGGCCGAAAATAGTCTAGGTAAAACCGAAGACCTCACCGCTTGCGTTGAGTTATTGGGTTTTAACTACTACTTCAGCGACTCGGACTCATCCCTGTATATCGGGGCAGGAAGTGGCAACAGTTACTTTTTCCAAGGTCTGGATAATCAGAATGACACAGCCTTGAAGGGAACCGGCAGCGCCTACTCTATTGGCTACGCATTTTCCGCACATTATTCGATTGAGTTCACCTCCTTAACGGGCACCTTGGATGAAAAAAAGGGGGAGTTTTCAGGTTATGGGGTGACACTGAATGTCCTAGGGTATTAACACCAGCACAAGAGCTGAACGTCACTTGCTAGCCTAGGCGCTTGACCCTGTTTCCAGGCAGGGGGTCGGGTTGTGGCCATTGGCTGAGTGCCGAACCGCTCAGGAGTCAACTCCGCCGGCTCCTCTGATTTTATCAAAAAACCTGTCTCGCAGGGGGTCTACCTGGGGTCTGTACAAAGAGCCCTCCAATCACCCAAGAAAAAAATCCTTCGGCGAGGCCCCATGGTACCGTTTGAATTCTCGGCTGAACTGGCTGACACTTTCGTAGCCGACTTTTCTAGCCGCCTCATTCACTCGCAGGCCGCTTTCTGTGATGAAAGCCCTGGCTTTGACCAGCCGGATTTTCTTTAAATATTGGATCGGCGAAGAAGAGGTCACCTCTTTGAAGGTGTGGTGAAATGAGGAAACGCTCATGTTGACGGTCTTGGCGAGGGCGTCGACATCGATGGCAGAGTTGTATTTTCCATGGATTTCGTTGAGAGCGACTTCGATTTTCGAGAGGTTGGTGTTACGCATTGCCAAGGCGTACAAGGGGGCTGCTTTGTCTCCTTTGAGGAGTTGGAAAATCAACTCTCGGGTGATCCCGTCCCCTAAAATGAGGGTTTCCATCGGACTTTGTAATATCTTGATCAGCCGGTGCAAGGTGTCTTTAAGCTCAGGGACCAGGTCAGAGGTATACAGGCCACAGTCTTTTTCACAGGCCTTAAATTTCCCAAAATCGACCGAATTTCCCATCAAATGGATGATGCTATTGAGCGTGGGGATGTCGATGTCTAGCACCAAAGCATATAGAGGTTTGCCGGGCTCAATTGAGGCTTCGCATTCTAAAGGGAGAGGAACGGTGAGGACCAAGTATTTGGTGTGGTCGTATTCGAGGACGAGGTCATCTGAATACACCTTTTTTGCTCCTTGAAAGACAAATATGATTCCTTGATGGTATAAAAAAGGCGCTCTCCCATGGGGATGGCTGTCTTTAAAAAGGCCGATCTGGGGCATTAATGTCTGGGTGTAACCCTCTTTGAGGTCTAATTTCTCGACCAAATCAACAATATGTTGCATTTTTCTCTCTTTTCATGTTTTTCGATAGGCTATCATAAATAAGAATCCTGTCATGCCTAAAAAATTAAATTTTGCAGGAATAGGCATAAAATCAGCAGAGATGTGTATTTAACAAAAAAGTGGTTTGGAGGTATCCTCAGGGTACAAAATAGAAAACATCCAATTCACAGGAAAAGATATGTCAGATCCAATCAAAACTCTGCATTTGCCGACTGTCCTCGAAAAACACGGCCAAGATATGACCGGCAAAGTGGTGGTTATCACCGGAACGACTAGCGGAACAGGCTTTATCGCTGCAAAGGAACTCGCCAAGAAAGGGGCAGAGGTGCTTTTGTTAAACCGTAAAAGCCCACGGGCAGACCAAGCCTTCAAGGACCTGAGTGCAGCGGTGCCTTCGGGCAAATTTATTGCCATTCCTTGTGATTTACAGAGTTTTGATTCGGTGAATCAAGGGATCGAGAAGATCTTGTCTCAGGTTGATTGTGTTGATGTGCTGATCAACAATGCCGCTGTCATGGCTCTATGCGATGAAGCCACCGCCGATGGTTATGATGTGCAAATGCAAACCAATGCTCTTTCTCATTTTTTGCTCACCAAGCGGCTGTTTCCTTTGCTACAAAAGAGCAACCAAGGGCGGATCGTGAATCACACCTCTATGGCGAGAATGGGCGCACCCTTGGACCTCAGCTATTTTGGCAAAAACGGGGGAAACCTTGGGGGTGACGGAACGGAACAGGAAAATGGAAGTTTTTCAGGCCCTCGGTGGGAACGATACCACCAAACAAAACTGGCCAATTTTGCGTTTACCTATGGCCTGAAAACCCGGCTAGAGCAGTCGAAGATCAATAACGTGATTGCGCTATCTGCCCACCCTGGATTAGCGCTGACCAGTCTGGCAGCGACCACCGCAAAAGACGGTGGTATGGACCCAAAGAGCGAGTTGATGGCAAGCGCTCAATCTGCTGAAGACGGAGCGGCTGGCATCATCCGAGCCGCAATGGACCCGCAAGCTAAATCCGGTGGATTTTACGGACCCGAGCTTTGGGCAGGCTTCCCAGAACTGAGGGCCCCAGAAGACGAACTCATTTCTGAGGCAAACCTTGAGGTCAGCTGGAAGGGTTGCGAAGCGGCCGTTGGAGCTTTTTTGATCCAATAACGCAGGGACACTTGTGGCGGACCTAGGGAACCAGGGATTCTTGGGTCCAGGTAGACTTCTCTAGGTCCCACAAAAAGCGTGTGCTTGTGGCGAAATCAGCCTCCTTGACTTTGTAAAAGCAAATTTGGCTGATATTTTCGAGCCGGTATCCAGTGAAACTATCGGGGCGGACGTTAGCCTCTTCGGCGTTCACCTGCGCTCTTTCTTGTACCAATTCCTCTGGGGAACTCAGCGGTTCCCCAGATCGTTTCCCAAAGACAAGGTAGTGTCGCCGGAAATCCAGGTCATAGTTGCGCCAATCCGCATCTAGTTCTTCATCAGACAATATGCTCAACTCCCCTTCCAGATTGATGGACCGCAATGAGGTTTGAAAGGAGTATGTCAGAGACACTTGGGCCTGAAACTCAATGTCTTTGATCTTTGAGGATATTGGGGAAGTGTGAAACTTGGGTCGGTTGTCCTCACCCAACATTGTCCCCACCACTCGGGAGCGAGGTGCACCTTGGTTTGAAATTGTGCACAACACCGCACCCTGACCAAAGGGGTTGCCCCCGGTTCGCTCTTCTTCTAACCAATGTTTCCAAAGGATTAAAGGTGAGTTCATCGATGTTTTATGCTGAGTTTTTTTTAAAGAGCGATCATACATTGATGTTGTAATTGAGCTTCACCTCGTCCCCATGCATCCCCCGAAACCCCCAGTTGCAAGCTGGAGATTCGAGGATACAAATTTCGACGTCTTGGTATGTGATGCCGACCTGTTCTTGGATCTGGTCGAATAGCATTCGGATGAGCCGCTTTTTGGTCTCTGTGGTTCGTCCTTCAATCATCGTGAGCTCGATGAGGGTGTAGGCGTCACTCCGGCCAGCGGGGTAAATCATGTCTTCTTTTTCCATGGGGAAAAACCGGTGAGCCTTTTTATCTCGTGGGTAAGACAGCGCTTCGACAATGCAATCATGGATGACTTCAGAAAGCTGTTGCTTGATCGGGTTGAGCTTTTCTTTGATCCCGAAAATTTTGACTTGTGACATAGGGGCGACCTTGATGGGGTTTTATCTGAGGATAGACTGTGCAATAGTAAAAAACAATTTGCTTTTTTGCTGCCTGAGTGTGCATCTTTGCACGTTACGAGAACCTGAGCGGAGAACGGTTAAGTGAATTGGAATGATCTAAATATCTTGTTGGCGGTCGCCCGGGCCGGGAGTATTTCGGCTGCTTCTCGGGACATGGGGGTGGCCCACACCACGGTCTCAAGGCAGCTCAACGGGATTGAGGAACGGCTGGGAACTCGGTTTTTTGAGCGTCTGCCCGGTGGGTTTGAGTTGACTGAAGCGGGGGAGGCGGTGTTTAAAACCGCTCAAAAAGTGGAAGGGGATATCAACGGCTTGATGAGCGAGATTAAGGGGAAGGATCACCGGCTCAAAGGGGTCATTTCACTGACCGCCCCCGAAGGGATGATCCACCGCTTGCTGGCTCCGCTGCTAGCCGATTTTTCTCATCAACACCCTGAAATCTGTATTGACCTGAACGTCACCGGTGCCGCTTTGACGATGGACCGACGAGAGGCGGACTTGGCGCTACGAATCACGTCGGAGCCCCCTGAAGCCTGTATTGGGAAACAGGTCAGTGAGTTCAACTTTGCGGTCTACGCTTCACCGGAGTATTTGAAAACGGTCCTTGGCCGGCAAGTCTTCGAATATGATTTTGTCATGCACACTCTGGGGCTCAACCGAGTTCCCGGCTCTCTTTGGAAAAAGCCTTTGCAGCCAAAAATCGTCATGCAAACCAACAGCGTCACGGCAAAGATCAATGCCCTAAAAAGCGGGATGGGGGCGGGGATTCTCCCTTGCCTTGTGGGGAACCAAGAACCGGGACTTGTCCAGGTGAGCCCTCCGATCGTGGAGTTGAGTTCCCATCTGTGGCTGCTCACCCACGTGGACCTTCGAAAAACCGCACGAATCAAACTGCTGATGGCTCATTTGTTCGAAGGGCTTTCCCGAGACAAAGGGTTGATCCAAGGGACCAAGGGGGATTGACCTTTAATCAGGAGATTCTCCCGTACAATACCGATCATATACTTCATGGATTGCAAGGTAGTTCTCTTTTCTGTGCTCCCCTGTATAAGGGATCTGATACTTTTCAGCGATCTTTTTGAGGGTTTCATAGTGTGCCGGGATGAGCCCTTCAAAGGTTTCCTTAATTGTTGGCAAATATCTGGAGGTCAGGCGGGTTTCCATATCTAAATTGGCTTTTTGTTGAGCGCCTTGAGTGATCGACAGAAGGCAAGGATACACAATGAACCTACGGTAGATAGAGGCTACGTTTTGAAATACTCTCTTGTTCTGATCAAGGGGAAACTTCGATTTTCAAGGGGGGGGATTGCTTTGCGCCTTTGCGCTATTTGAGGTAGCCTAGAAGCCTAGGCAGGCTAGAGTCGGTCGATTATTGAGGGATCATGGGGATAAAAGAAATTTGGACCATCCTTTCGAGGGTAGGGTTAGAACGGGTTCAAAATCAGGAAACCCGGCACCATATGATGACTATCAATCAAACCTTGGTGGTCATCATCTTGGCGACTTTGGGGTATAACTCTGGTTATATGCTCTATGACAGCGAACTGCTTGCGGGACCGGTTTTGATCAATTGCATTGCCGCACTGTTGTATGCCACCTGCTTTTTGTGGACCTCACGGGGCCATTACCGAAGTGCCAGTTTGCACTTTGCGCTTGTTGGTCAATGTCACCTTGTGGCCTTGACTTCCCAGTTGAGTTCGTCTTCTGGGGTGAACCTCTGGATGATCACGATTGGCACAACAGCCTTCTTATTTGTGCCCCGCAAAGACCGGCTGTTGAGTTTTTTACTGCCCCTGTCTTCCGGTGTTTTATTTATTTGGAGCCATATATATTTCTCCGACTCTGAAGTGCTGCGAACAGTACCCGAATCGGTGATGAACGCTTTATATGGGGTGAATGTAGCCGGTTCAATATTTGTCGGTGTGCTGGTGGCCTATTTTTTTCAGACTACTCTGCTAAAAACCCAGCAAGACCTGATGACTGCAAACTCAGAAAAGCAGCAAGCGAACGAAACAAAAGACAAGTTTTTTTCTATCATATCCCATGATCTGCGAGGGCCAGCGGGCAGTATTGCAGTGTTGTTTAATGAGGTGTTGGAACGGGGGTCGGATATTAGCGATGAGCTGTTTGAGAGCCTACAAGGGAGCACGAAAAATACCCATCAACTGTTAGAAAACCTGCTCACCTGGGCCCGGAGCCAAAAGGGTGAGATTGAGTTCGAACCGGTCAGCTTTTTGGTTGCGTCCTCGGTCGAAGGAAACCTCGGGCTTTTCAGCGGGCCGGCCCTACAAAAAGAGATTCGGTTGGTTGGGGAAACAGAACCTGGATTGTGTGCTTATGCTGATTTGAAAATGGTGACCACGATCATCCGAAACTTGATCAATAATGCGATAAAATTCACTCCGCCCAAGGGGCAAATCAAGGTGAGTGCGAAGGTGCAAAATGACCAGGTGCTGATCGAAGTGCAGGATTCTGGGGTGGGGATGAGTCAGAATAACTTGGACTCGCTCTTTCAGTTAGATCAAAAAAACCAATCGAGCCTAGGAACGAACAGCGAAGAAGGTTCCGGGCTCGGGTTGATTTTATGCTCTGAGTTCGTCTCTCGTAACGGCGGCGAGATTGGGGTCGAAAGCAAACTGGGTGAAGGCAGCAACTTTTGGTTTACCTTGCCCCAGGGCAAAGCGGACATACAGCGTGAAGATTCTAGGGACTAGAAGGCCTTTCAACCGGCGTCGTCGATGGGGGTTATACTGGCCGACGACAATAGTTTGCACCGGGAATCTAGCTCGGTGGCACTCAACGAGCTTGGACTTGAATTCCAGGTGGTGAGCAATGGAACCGAAGCGGTCCAGCAATTTCAGTCAGGGGCGTTCAATGTCGTTTTGATGGACATCGATATGCCGGAGACCAACGGTATCGAAGCGACGTTGAAGATTCGTGAGCAGTTCGGCGATGATCCTTTGATCATTGCGCTGTCCTCTTATACAAAATTGGAACTGGACGGCTTGGCACCTGAGGCCTACTTCAATGCCCATCTAAACAAACCGCTCGACAAAACAAAGCTACTTCATTTGTTACAGTCTCATCAGAGTGAAACTCTTGCCTTGACGAGTCTTTAGCGCACAATCTCCCGCCTCCCTGGGACCGATGACTCAAACAGTACCCACTTGACGAACAGATCATGAAAACGAACTTGATAGGAAAGGGGGTGCGCAGCTTCATCCCTAAAATGCTCCGGGAAGAACTTGTCTTGTATGGGGTGACACCGGAGGTCCTGAAAAAAGAAACGGGCCTTGATTCGCTGGATCATGAGGAGTCTTCGAAGGTTCCGATCTTAACGGAATTAGAACTGTGGCGGTTGCTGGAACAGCAGTCGAAGGACCCTTTTGTTGGCCTGAAGCTGGTGGGAAAATTTGCTCTCGCCGACCTGGGATTGTTTGGGTATTTGCTCCAAGCCCAAGGGAAGTTGAAGTACAGTTGCCAGTTGTTTTCTAGGTATCACCGTTTGATTCATGAAGCCGCCCAGTGGGATGTGGAGCAAACCAGTCAGGGGGATGGGTTGTTCCATAGTTTCGGTATCCCAGGCCAAGGGCCGGGCCCTGCTGCCTCCTTGTACTCTTTGGCCGAGGTGCACCGGTTGCTCCAAACCTTGACTGAAGAACCCTTGGCCTTGAGACGGGTGGACTTTCAACGAAGCCAGCTTCTTGAGTTGGCTCCCTTGGAAGGGTATTTTGGGGGACAGTGTGAATTTCGTTTTGGCCAAGACAAAAATGGATTGGTTTATGGAGCGGGAGCCTTTGAATCCCCCCTGACCTCTGCCCAAGACCCGGGGCTCAGTCAGGTCCTAGAAGAGGCCGCACAGAGGGCCATCGAAGATTTGGGCCCCTGCGACGACTGGTTGGGCTCTGTTCAGCGTGCTTTGGTCCTTGCCGTGCCGATGGAAAACTTTGGACTTGATATGGTCGCTCGGCAGTTGGGCTTAAGTTCTCGGAGTTTACAAAGAGAGTTGGCCTCTCGGCAGATGACTTTTCGCCAGTTAGTTGACGAAGCCCGGCACTTCCTCGCTTGTCGAAATCTCCAAGGAAGTCACCTCTCGGTCCTCGATGTGGCGTTGTTGCTTGGGTATGCTGAAGCGGCAAGTTTCAGCCGGGCCTTCTTCCGGTGGCAGGGTCAAAGCCCAAGCCAGTATAAAGCCTCAGAATCGGTATCCCAGGTGGATCGTAGGGAAAAACTGTAGCTTAGGCGGTTGATAGGTCTGATCCTCGATCTGCACGGGACCTCCTTTGAGCCGAACTTTACTCACCCCGAGCCATGGGGACAGGTACCCGTTGTTTGTACCCAGATTCATCCCCAGCCGAATGCCCTGACCGGTGAACTGCCGGGTTTCTTCTTGACTAGAGTCGCAATCTGGGCAGCTTAGAGCGAGCTCCCCTTGGTCCCAAGTGACCCCGGCGAACATTGAGGAATTTACAAATAAATAATCCAATTTGAGGCCCGATCCGTTCATCGCCGCTTTGAAGTCGGGATTGCCAGGCGCCTTGTCCAGAACCAATCCGTAGCTGCCCCAATCGGCCCTCAACCGGTCCCCAGCCAAAGCAATGTGGAAACTGTGTCCCTTCAAAGCAAAGGCAAAGGGATCGATTTCTAATTCAACCGCTGCATGGGCTGAAAAAGGAACAAAGATGCAAAAGAGATACAGTAAGCGTTTCATGTCACCTCCAGGTTTGTGTCCTCATTCTACCGGAGTGTTATTGTGATTTCTTTGCATTTTGCGCCAATGTTTTGTGGTTTTGCGCCAAGGGGAGTCTTTGATAGGTTGTAGCTGCCTTGTTGTTTTTTATAATGTAGCTTGTGAGAGGACAATCTTTTTTGGACACAGGGGGAACATTTCTGGCACAATAGGGCTGTATAAAATCGGGACATATTTTGGGCGCAGGGGGCAGATGATTCACTTCTATATTCGCAGGCAGCTACTTCATTTTGGGTTTTTTCTTTTGTTTGTCGGCGGCTTCTACGCTGTGGCCGGTGCGACTCCGTTTGCACAAAAACCGATTGTTTCTGCGAGTGAATACGACTATCCCCCTTTCTGCGTCGTCAATGAACAAGGTGAAGCCGATGGATTTTCGGTTGAGTTGCTTCGAGCTGTCTTAGAGACGATGGGTATGGAGGTCAGCTTTAAGGTAGACCAGTGGAAGGTCATCAAGCAAGAACTTGAGGACCGCAAAATTGAGGTTTTACCCCTGGTTGGCCGCACCCCTGAGCGGGAAGAAGTCTTCGATTTTAGTATTGCCTATTTAACGATGCATGGTGCGATCTTTGTCCGTGAAGATGAATCTGGGGTACGAACCGTTGAAGATCTGAAGGATAAAGCGGTTCTGGTGATGGAAGGGGACAACGCCCAAGAGTACCTTCTACGGCAGAAGATTGCCGCAAAAGTTGTCGCCGTAGCGAGTTTTAAAGAGGCGATGCTGCTTCTTTCGCAAGGCAAACATGATGCTGTCGTTGTGCAACGACTGATGGGTTTGCAGCTCATCAAGACCCTGGGGATTTCCAACCTCAAAGTGGTTGGCCCACCGATTCATGAGTTTGTACAACGGTTCTCTTTCGCCGTCCCCGAAGGGGAAAAAGAACTGCTTTCTGAATTGAACGAAGGGCTGGCAGTGGTGATCGCCAACGGCACTTTAGAAAAACTAAAACAAAAGTGGTTTGGCCCTTTGGACCAGAAGGAGCCCCCCGTTCGGCTCTATGGAGTGCTTCTGCTTTCTCTGGCCGGTGCGTTCTTGTTTTCTTTTTGGATTGCACGGGTGTGGCAACGGTCCTTGAGAGTACAGGTTATTGAAAAAACCAGAGAAATAGAGAAAGTAAAACACTTGAACCAAGTGGTCTTCGACCGGGCGAAAGACGGCATTCTGATAGTTGATTTGGAGAGTAAAGGGATACTCGACGCCAATGAAAGTGCGGTGGCTCGTTTGGGGTATTCTAGGGAAGAACTCTGCGAAATGACGGTCGCCGACATCAACGGGGAAGCGAACCCTAAAGCGGCGATTCGAAGAATTCAGCATGAAGCACGGCAACATGCAACTTCCTTCATCACCGTTCATAAAGCGAAAAGCGGGAAGCTGATCCCGGTTGAAATTGCGAACAGCGAGTTGATGATTGAAGGTAGAAAATCGATGATCAGCTTCGCGAGAGACCTGACGGACCGTATGGAAGCGCAACAGGGTCTCAAAAATAGTGAAGAAAGGTTCCGCACCCTGACGACCCTGTCTCCGGTGGGGGTGTTCCAGGCAGATAAAGACCAAAACTATACCTTTGTGAACAACACATGGTCCGAAATTTCTGGGCTTGGAATGGAGCAAGCCGCCGGGGACGGCTGGGTTCAGGGAGTGTTCTTAGACGATCGCGCCAAGGTGCTTGAGGAGTGGAAGCAAGCCGCTCAAAAGGACCGTCCGTTTAAACTGGAATATCGATTTTTGAACCCATCAGGGGAGATTACCTGGGTGTTCGGCCAATCCATGGCGGTGAAAAATGCTGACAATGAGGTGACCGGCTATATGGGGACGGTGACCGATATCAGTGAAGTGAAGGAAAGAGAGCAAGAACTTGCCCTAGCCAAAGAAAAAGCTGAATTCGCCAACCAGGCGAAGTCCGATTTCCTCTCGATGATGAGCCACGAGCTGAGGACGCCGATGAACGGTGTGTTGGGGGTTGTGCAAATTTTGATGGACGAGGATTTAACGGAAGAGCAGCACAACTGGTGCGATATCATTTTCAGGTCTGGCCAAGGGCTGGTCACCATCTTAAACGATATACTGGACCTCGCTAAAATTGAGTCCGGGGTGCAGGAACTGCGCAACGTACCCTTCTCTTTGGTTGGGGCTACTGAGGCAGTGTACACCCTGTTTTCTGGGGCTGCCGAAGCAAAGCGACTTGAACTGGTTCATGAAATTGACCCTAAGGTCAAGGCCATGTTTCTTGGAGACCCTGAATTACTCACCCGAGTGTTGACCAACTTGGTGGGCAATGCCATTAAATTTACGGAAAAGGGGACCGTTGGCGTCAAGCTGAAGGTGGTTGAGGATCAGGGCGATGTCCAGGTTATCCGGATTCAGGTGTATGATACTGGGATCGGGATCGATCCGAAGTTTCATCAACAGATTTTTGATCCGTTCCAGCAAACGGAGCAGGTCTTAAATAAAAGTTATCGAGGAACTGGCTTGGGGCTCTCGATAGCCCAAAAGAGCATCGAAAAGATGGGGGGTCAGATTTGGGTGCAAAGTGGGATCAACGAAGGGAGCCGTTTTGAATTTGACCTTTCCCTACCGGTTGTTGAGCAAGTCTGGGAAGGTCAATCAGAACCCCAAAAGCCAGGAAATATTGAGGTACAGCAAACGAAAAAATTTGCCCTTTTAGTTGAAGACGATCAAGTGAACCAGAAAGTACTGAGGACCTTGCTGCAGAGGCATAACCTGGACGTCGAAATTGCAGGTGACGGCGAAAAGGCGGTCAGTATGACACTCGCCAAGAAATACGACTTGATCTTCATGGATTTGATCATGCCGGTTTTAGATGGGTATCAAGCGACAGAAAATATTCGCAGGCCCGATAACCCAAACCATGAGACGCCGATCCTTGCACTGACGGCATTGGTCAGCACCGGGAATGAACAGAAATGTTACGATTTGGGGATGCAAAAGTACCTCACCAAACCGATTGATGCTAAGGCTTTGGCAGCAGCGATCCGAGAGTTTACTTAAACCTTAGAGAGGGCGTTGACTTTGGATTCTCTAAAAGAACTCCAGTATGGAGGAGTTTTGAAGATACCGTTGCTTTGTCTGAGTGATCAAAAACAGAGTATTGCTTCTTTAAAAAATACCGATGAAAAGACTAGAAAACTTGGGGTTTGATGACTGGTTTCAAAAACAAACCGATGATAAACAGCTGGCGAATCATGAGGTCGCACGGGTTGTTTCGGTTCACAAAGAAAGCTATGTTGTCACCAAAGGACAGGGAGAGGTTTTTGCTGAGCTGACCGGAAACTTGCTGTATGCCGCCAACTCTACCTTGGACCTTCCCACCACCGGGGACTGGGTCTATGCTGATTTTTTTGATCAAGAATCCCATGGGATTATCCACGGGGTGCTGCCTAGGAAAAGGATATTAAAAAGAAAAACGGCTGGGAAAATGGTCGAATTTCAATTGATCGGGGCGAATATTGACGTCGCTTTTATCATCCAGTCGGTTGACTACAACTTTAACCTCAGGCGGTTGGAGCGCTATTTGGTGATGGTCAACGAAAGTGCGATCAAGCCTGTAATCCTCTTAAGCAAAAGCGACCTTGTCTCCCCTGAGCAACTTGAAGAGACCATAAAAACAATTTTAGCCGCCGCTCCTCAGGCGCAAATACAGGCCTTTAGTAATCTGACCGGTGACAATATCAGCACCCTGAAAAACTCTTTATTGTCCGGGCAGACCTACTGTTTGATTGGCTCATCGGGGGTAGGGAAAACGACCCTGCTCAATAGCCTGGTCGGTACCCAGCAATTTGAAACCCAATCGGTGAGCAAGAAAGAGAACAAAGGGCGACACACCACCACCAGCCGAGAACTCATTCAACTGGAAAACGGTGCCTTGCTCATGGACACACCGGGGATGAGAGAGCTTGGGAACCTCGCGATCGATAGCGGTCTTGAAGAAACCTTTTCAGAAATCTCCGAGTTGGCCGGACTGTGTAAGTTTCATAATTGCTCCCACACCAATGAAAAGGGATGTGCGATTTTGGCGGCTACTGAAGCGGGAACTTTGGATGAGGGGCGGTATAGTAATTATACAAAAATGAAAAAAGAGTCCGAGTTTTATGAATTGTCTTATCGAGAAAAAAGAAAGAAAGATAAGGATTTTGGAAAAATGATCAAAACCACGTTGAAACACAAACCGAACAAACGCTAACAGGCTTGGTCTAGGGGCGACACCAGCAGAAGGTCCCGACCGTTAGAAGATTCAATGGCTGATAGGGTTTGAACGCTCCCCCTTTGTCAGCTCTTCAAAGGAAGTCCTTGGCGCCGGGGCCTGAGCTTTTCGTTAAAGTCAGCCAGAAAAAGTTCAAAGTGACCCCGGTTGAGCGGAGCGACGTTGAAACTCCTTCCACAGCTCCAAAGCGACCGGTGCAAGGTGACCTCCTTTTTTTTTTGCCAGGTAGGCCGGGATGGTGGTGAGCACCGAAAAACCGGTGACCTTGAGGGGGACTAAGCTGCCAGCCTCAAGTTCGTTGTTCACCAAATGTAGCGGTAAACTGCCCCACCCCATGCCCGCAAGGATCAGCTCTTTTTTGGTTTGAGCGTCGGTGACTGACCAACGGCGGCCTGCTTCGAGGACATTAAACTGGGTTTCACTCGGGTGAGCGGCGCTGTCTTTGATGATGATTTGAGGCTGAGTTCGTAATTGGTCTAAGGTGATCGGGCCGACACCTTGGTTGAGCGAAAATTGGGGGCTGATCAGGTTTCTCACAGCGACTTGGCCAACTTGAAAACTTTCAATTGGCTCTTGTTCCTCCGGCAAGGCCACAAAGGCGAGGTCGACTTCTTCGCTGAGTAACTTTTCCACCCCACCAGACATGTATTGGGAAACCAGGGTGAGCTGGGTTTGCTGGTATCGTTGTTCAAAGGACTTGAGCACCTCCAAAATCGGCCTCAAGGGGATCATCGGGTCTATGCTGACTCGGAGCTCCGGTTCAAAGCCTTTGGAAAAATATTTCCCTGATCGCTCAAAGGCAGAAGCCTGTTGGAGCAAAAAATGGGCTTGGGGGAGTAGTTGCTCGCCGACCTGACTCAGACTCATCCGGTAGCCTTCTCGAGAAAACAGCAGCACACCCAGTTGCTCTTCAAGATTTTTTAGGGCCACACTTAATGTGGGTTGACTGCGGCCGAGGGTTTTAGACGCAGCGCTCAGGCTGCCTTTCTCGGCCACCGCTAGAAAGACCTGTATTTGATCCAGAGTCATGTTAGTTTTTTTCTAATATGTTGATCGATATTATATAATATTATCTTATGAGAAACCGAGGTAGACTGCAAATACAAACCCAGGAAACGGCCTAGGTGGCCAAAATAAACCCCTAAACCGATCAACGAGGAAGTCAAAATGACTGAGAATAACCACCCTTTTGCCATCGAAGTGAAAGCAGGCGAAACCAAACATTTGTGTACTTGTGGCTTGTCACAAAATATGCCGTTTTGTGACGGCGCACATCGTGGCACCGGGAAGAAACCTGTGTCACACACCTTTGAAAAAGACCAGACCGCCTACATTTGCGGTTGTGGCAAATCGAAAAGCAGCCCCTTTTGTGACGGGTCACACTCTAAAGAGTAGGGCCCTTTAAACGAACCTCTTCAGGCGCCTAGGATGATAAACCTCATTAAGTTTAGCTCGCTGTATCAAAGCGACTTGGGATGGCTTCGAGCAAGGTTCCATTTCTCCTTTGCTGAGTATCAGAATCCCGAAAATATGAATTTTGGGGTGTTGAGAGTGATGAACGACGACCTCATCAACCCTCACCAAGGGTTTGGGATGCATCCCCATCAGGACATGGAAATTGTTTCTTATGTCATCAAGGGGGAGCTGACACATCAAGATAACCTGGGGAACCAGGGGGCTTTAGGGCCCGGAGAGGTCCAATATATGTCCGCAGGCACCGGTGTGGTCCATTCGGAGTTCAATGAAACGGACCAACAGACTCGGTTGTTACAAATCTGGATTCCGCCAACACAAAGGGGGTTACCCCCGGCCTATGGCTCGAAGTCCTTTGGGTTAGAAGACCGTCTCAACCGGTGGCTGCATTTTGTGGGACCACAAGGCGCCACAACACCGATCACGATTCATCAAGATGCGAATTTTTTTGTCACACAGCTCGACCCGGAGCAGTCGATAGACTTTCCGCTGGCGTCAGGTAGACAAGCCTATGTGAAGCTGATTGAAGGTGAGGCGAATCTGAATAATGTGACACTCACCCAGGGTGATGCTGCAGAAATTAGGGACGAAGAAATTTCGATTCAAACCGAAGCAGGGGCCCATGTGTTGATCATCGAGATGCCCCGTTTTTGAGGGGGCGAAACTGACTTATTTGATCGCCTCTTCGAGGTCTTCGGCGATGTCCTCTTTGAGTTTTAGGTAGTAGTACCCTCCGATCAGGGTGATGGGAATCCACTGCATGAGGAGGTAAAAAATACTGGCCGCCAGGGCGATTTCTTGGGTGACCCCAAAAGGAGGCAGCGCAAACACAAAAACCGCTTGCATCGCCCCGAAAAAGCCCGGAGCGTTGGGTAAGGTGAGGGCGATGGCGCTGACCGCAATCACAACTAGAGGGATCAATAAGTCCACTTCGACCCCAAAGGCATAGAGCGAAATCCATACGAGCAGGCTGCTTAAAAACCAGCGAATCAGAGAAAAAGCTAAGGAAAGAGCGAGTGTTTTGAAGGACTTTATAGAGCCGAGTCCTTCGGAAAGCTGATGGATGATCTGCGCCCCACGGTCTGAAATCGAAGGAATCCATTGGGTGAGCATTCGCCACAGTTTCTCGAAGAAAACAGGCTTATACACAAAAAACAGGATCCCGACGGTCACCAGGGTAAAAGACAGACCCATCACGTGTGAGGTGGCAAGTAGAGGATCTGGGAAGGGGGTGATCAACAGGTAGGTCAGCAAGAAAAAGAGCAAAATCGCGAAGACGTCCAAGAGCCGTTCCAGGACCACCATGGTGAATAAGCTTGCTTTTGAAACTTGAAATTGTTTGGCCATTGCCAAGATGCGGATGATCTCACCGAGTCGGGCCGGGAGCAGGTTGTTCGCCCCAAAGCCGATCATCATCGAAGGGGTGACCTGTTTGACACTAAACCGCCCCAGCGGAGACATGAGCAAGGTGACCCGGTAGGCGTTGGCCCAGAGCATTGCGCCTAAACATAACATAAAGGGGAAGAGCAACAGGTAGTTCACCCCTTTTAACAGTTCCCAAATCGCTTGGAGGTCGCTGCCTTTGAAGGCGTACCAAGTCAACACCCCGGTGGTCCCTAAAACAACGAAAACTTTGATAAATTGCTTCATGTTACGTCGCGTAATCGAGAGACTAGGGCAAAAGGAGCGAAGTTTAGTTCACTCCGTTCCAAATCTTTATCTAGAGTGTTCATCTGGAAAATGGGTAAAACCACGAAACATTAGCGGCACGTTGGTTAGGTATGGGCCAGAGGCCCATACAAAGTCTTCTTAGGACTCTCTCTTCTTCCCGACGTACAACTTAATGTCACCTAAAGTGACCGGAGCCGTGATGTCGGGAATCAGCCAACCAAAGGCGCCCAGCAAGCCCCCCAAGGGAGCCGGTAGGCTGATACGGAGCTTATTGTAGGCGTATTTCAGTGAAGTGTAGTGGCTGTAGTCGTCGATCAACACCACGTCGAACCCGGCTTCTTCAAACATTCGTTTTAACGTCGATTTCCCAAAATAAAACAAATGCATTTCCATGATCCAAGGCCAACGCTGCCCCAGGACCCGAGCAAAGAGAGACTCACTGTCCAAGGTAGAAATCGCTAAGATTCCCCCCGGGTTGAGCAGGTCATGCATGATTTTCAGCGCTTCGGTTGGGTTCCTTACGTGCTCAAGGACGTCCCAGCTTGCCACAAGGTCAAACTTCTCATCTAGAGTGGGGGCAATGGCTTCTAGGTTCCCTGAGATGATTTGGTGATCAAAGGTTTTTCGGGCGAAGTCCCCGGCCCATTTGGAAGGCTCAATGCCTAACCCTTCCCAGCCATGGCTTTTCGCTTCTTGGAGGAACAATCCACAGTAGGAACCAATTTCTAAGACTTTACCTGGTTCTGGTAGATGGGGGGCAATTTGTTGGTACGCTCGGCGGAAGGTCTTTTTCTTAGCGTTCATGCTGTCGATGTATTCCTGGTCGACAACGTCTGAGTAGAGTTCTTCTAATTCTACCCGTTGCTCAGAAGTGGGGACTTGATCAAGCCCACACTGTAAACATTTGGCGACTTTCGGCTTGCTGTCGTGACCCATGCTGGAACAACGAAAGGCATTAGACGGCGACTCATCGACCTTGATGTCGAGTTGCTCAGAATACCGAAGAGACACGAAAGGTGAGCCACAATGGGCGCATTCGTACTCAACTTCTGTTGAAGACGGAGAACTGGTCCGCCCCAACATTTTTGAACCAGAGAGGTGCAACAGTTTGAAAATCCCTCTGAAAATTTCTAAAGGGGGGATCTTCGAAGACCCAGAAAACCGGTTGTAAAAATGGATCGGGACTTCACCGATTTGCAAGCCCGCTTGGTGTAGCCGATACACCGACTCCATAAAAAAGGAGTAACCTTGGTTATGCATCTTGGTGAAATTGACCGTTTCTAGCTTTTTGACCCGAAAGGCACGAAAGGAAGTTGTGAACTCGTGCAGCGGGATGGAAAGCAAATTTCGAGCAGCGATGTTGGCCAACACGCTGATATTTTTTCGGTAGCCGTCGTAATCACAGTGACCACCTTTCATGTACCGGGAACCAATCACAAAATCCGAATCAACTAGTTTTTCGAGTAACGGCTGGATGTCCTTCGGGTCATGGGACAAATCGGCGTCCATGGTGATCAAGGCGTCATATTGGTTTTGGATCGCATAGATCATGGCCAAGTGGTGCGCCGAACCCAGACCGAGCTTCCCTGGCCGGTGAATGGGCTTTAATTTTGGGTGCTTAGCAGCCATCTCATCGAGCAGTTCCCCGGTTCCGTCAGGAGAGTTGTCGTCGACAATCAAAATATCAGCGGAGGGAACTTCTTTCCAGATTGAGTCGACAAGTTTTTCTATGTTGCCCGACTCGTTATAAGTCGCTGAAAAAACTAAAATCTTCTCGAATTGTGTCCTGTTATTCATTCGATCTCTAAACCAGGGAAATGATGTGATCCTATTTTTTATCAGGGCGGTCCCAACCTGTCCATCAGATAAAAATTATTATTAGTCCAATCTCTAGTATTCAGAGTATGATATCAGAAATAAAATAGTGGTTTCGAGCGGCATTGAGAATGGGTCTCTTAGGAGTTCCGAGCAGAGCCTCCTGGATCTGGTTTGGGTTGGATCAGGCACCTTCGGGAGGCTGCTCTTTTCCTGGGACATTAAAAAGGGCCTGTAAGGGAAGGCCTGTTACTTCTCGTGGCGGCCAATGGTCTCGGTTGGAATGTCCAAGCCTTGGGACTTTGCCATCTCCCAGAAACACTGACCTTCCGTGGAAAGGGTGCTTGGTTGACCGGCAAGGTAAAGACTCAGGTTCCCTATAGGCCGAACGGTAAAGGGCAGCGGAGTTGCGCCGTCCGGTATCGGAGATGGATCTGCTGATTATCGAAGGGGTGGCACACTGAGAGAAGGTCTCAGCAGTAGAGCCGGTGGATGCGTTTTGACCCAAAGAAATTTTCTGTAGACCGCAAGGTTGCCTACAGAAAGGAGGGATAGAGGTGATAGACTACAACCGAACCCTCTCTTTGATCTTCTGCGACCCGACTCATGATTCAATTCGATAACAGCTACCTCGAATTCTCGAACCAGTTCTACACCCCTTCTGTGCCCGCACCGGCTTCAAAACCCCAGCTGTTGGCTTATAACCAACCTTTAGGGGAAGAGGAGCTGGGACTGGGTTTAAACAATCTAAGGGAAGATGAATTAGCCGATCTGTTTACCGGTCAAGTGATTCCTGAGGGGGCTAGTTCCATCGCTTTGGTTTACGCCGGGCACCAGTTTGGAAATTTCGTCCCCCAACTTGGAGACGGTCGGGCGTTGTTGTTGGGGGAAGTGTTGTCGCCCACCGGTCAACGGTTTGATATTCAACTCAAGGGGTCGGGCCGGACGATCTACTCTCGAGGGGGTGACGGCAAGTCTTCCCTGGGGCCGGTGCTGCGGGAATATTTGGTCAGTGAAGCGATGTCTGCCTTGGGAATCCCCACAACCCGAGCTTTGGCAGCGGTCGCCACGGGAGATCAGGTGCAGAGAGAGACGTCTTTGCCTGGGGCAGTGCTGGCCCGAGTGGCTTCCAGCCACCTTCGAGTCGGGACCTTTGAATATTTTTCTGCTCGCCGGGAACCTGAACAACTCAAACAACTGCTGGACTATGCCATCAAACGGCATTATCCCCAAATTGCTGACCAACCAGATCCTGTTGTCCCTTTCCTTGAACAGGTGGCCTATGCCCAAGCGAAAATGGTGGCCCATTGGATGTCCGTGGGCTTTATCCATGGGGTGATGAACACAGATAATATGACCATTTCTGGAGAAACCCTGGACTACGGTCCCTGCGCCTTTATGGACAACTTCGCCGCAGACCGGGTGTTCAGCTCCATCGACCGGCAGGGGCGATATCGCTATGAGAATCAAATCGAGATCGCTCAATGGAATCTTTACCGGTTGGCCAGCTGTTTGTTGCCCTTAGTCAGCGATGACACCGACCAAGGAGTGGAGATACTAAATCAAGGGTTGACCAAAGTCCTGCCAGTATACGAGGAACTGTACCTCCAAACAATGATCAAAAAGTTTGGGCTGTTTTCGGCGGCAACGGGGGACTTGCAGATGATCAAGGATTGGCTCACCTACCTAGAAACCGAAGACTTGGATTTCACACAAAGTTTTCGGGCGCTCAGTGGGGAGGCCTACCTTTTCAAGCGGACCGCTCAATTCGATGCCTTTTATAGTTTGTGGCAAGCTCGGTTGAAAGGACAGCCTCAGAGTCTCGAACAGGCCAAAGGGTTGATGGACAGTGTGAACCCGGTCATCATCCCCCGGAATCACCAGGTCGAGCGGGCGATTCAAGCGGGATTGGTTGGGGACTTTTCGGTGTTTCATCAGCTGAACCAGGCATTAAAACAACCCTTTGCTGTTCAGCCTGAATTTGAAGAATTTCAGGCACCGCCGGAGGAAGCCCAAAGGGTGACCGCCACGTTTTGTGGGACTTGAGTGGGGGTTTGCAAAGTTAAGGTTCCCCAGCTAAATTAAAACATCCCTTCTAGGGAGCGACATCAAACTCAAAGAGAGGGCAACGGATGAAGAAACAACAAGCGATTTTTGCTGGCGGATGCTTTTGGTGCAGCCAGTCGGAGTTCGAAGGCAAGCCGGGTGTGCTTGAGGCCTTGTCGGGCTACATCGGTGGGACACCAGCGACCGCAAACTATCAAGCGGTTTGTTCGGGAACAACCGCTCATGTCGAGGCGGTTCGGGTTGAGTACGACGCTGACCTGGTTTCCTACGAACAACTGCTAGAAATCTACTGGCGACACATTGACCCGACCGATGCCGGTGGTCAATTTGCGGACCGGGGGCCTCAGTATCAACCGGTGATTTATTTCTTTGATTTAGAACAACAACAGGCTGCCCAAACGAGCCTGGAGGCGATCGACGCTTCTGGTCGGTTTGCTCACCCGGTGGCGGTGAAAATTGTAGAAGCGATGCCTTTTTTTGGGGCCGAAGAATACCACCAGAATTATCACCTCACCAACACAGGACACTACCAAGCCTACCGTGAAGGTTCAGGCCGACAACCCTTTATCAACCAACATTGGAAATCATGAACTCTGAAAACGATGATTTAAAAGCGAAGCTCACTCCCTTGCAATATAAAGTGACCCAACAAGAAGGAACGGAACCGCCTTTCCAAAACGAATTTTGGGACCAAAAGGCTGAGGGGATTTATGTGGACTTGGTTTCGGGGGAGCCGCTGTTCAGCTCCAAAGACAAGTTCGACTCAGGGACTGGCTGGCCGAGTTTTTCTAAGCCTCTGGAGAGCGACAACCTGGTCGAACGGACCGATAAAAAACTCTTTGCCACCCGGACCGAGGTGCGTAGTAAACAAGGGAATTGTCACTTGGGACATGTGTTTCCTGACGGACCTGCCTCGACAGGGATGAGGTACTGCATCAATTCAGCATCGCTGAGGTTTGTCCCTAAAGAAGAGATGGAGAAGGAAGGGTACGGCCCCTTTTAGGGGAGAACCGCACAACAAAAGATGGGGGAGAGCGATGTTTTTATGGTGATGTCTTTGCTCATCAAATCGCTCTCTATCCTGATCCCCCCGCCTTGGACCCTCCTGAAAGGGCAGCTGAAGGCCTCATCCGAGGTCCTTGGAGTCTTTCCCTTCAATTTCGTTACATTCACCTGTTTACTGCGTCTTTCTTTACTGTCTGGGTCTCCTGGGTTTGGTTTATCGGTATAAATTTTTCTAAAAGTTTGATAGGCTAACCCAGGGTTTTCCATCAAAAATCGTACTGAGTGAGTAGAAATGAAAGGCTTTGAATGTAAAAAGGTACTTCTATACTTATTGTTTTTATTGATGATTCGGGCTGACCTGTTTGCCGCAGTCCAGGGAGGTAGTCCGGCCCCCCCAACGGGGCCGGAGGCAAAGGTACTGCACCTTGGACTCTCTCAGGCTGAGGCGTTAAAACAAAGCTTGAAAGCCCAGAGGGTTCCGGTCCTGAGTGGAGCCAAGGCGAGAGAGTTGTATGCCCAGTTGAGGGATGTCAACGACCCTGAGGATCATAAGGTTGAAGGAACGACCGAGGATTCTCGGTTAGACTGGGAAAAATCCCCGGAACCTAGGGAACAGCGGCGAACCTCCTATTCCCCGGAGTCTTCGGGTGCCTACCGTTCACCGGTCCGGTTTGACCTTTCGGGCTTCTATCGTTTTAATCTTGGCTCCCGTAACGATGAGCTCGCAGGGGTCATTTTTGTGATGATCGGCCTGGTGGTGGTTTTTGCCTTTGTGGCCTATGCGGGGGCTTATGTGTACCACTGGGCGGCGCACGGACTTCGCCGGTCTGGCTGGTACAGCCTAGGCCTGGGGGCTTATGGCTTTGGTAACTCCAAAGAGTGGGGCGGGTTGCAGGCCGCTCGGTTTGGCCTAGGGATTAAGGACTTGGGCCTTGAGTGGGGGCTAGGGGCAGAACTGGGCCGAATTAACTCCACCTTAGCCTTAGAAAAGGATGGTTCGAAGCTGGAAGTCAACGGAGGTTATGGGGCGGCGGGCCCTATGTTGGTATATCGACCTCAGGCAAACCAGCGATTCTTTTTGGAGTTTTTAGCGGGGACCAGCGAACATAAAGAAGTGCATTTGTTGGCCAAAGCCATGGTAGGCGCAAATTGGCAATCAGATGAAGGTTGGTATTTTGGGGTGAACACAGGGACTTTGATGGTCAGCTTAAAATCTTCCCTGGGGTATATACGCAACAAAAACCCCTACAATTGGCTCACCGGTTTAGAGCTGGGGTATACCTTTTGAGGAAAGCCGCTAGATAAGAAGCTCGGCGCTGGCCGGGGCCTTGAATGCCGGCTGGGGGACAGCTGTTGGGCCGGTGCCTTGCTTGTTTAGCGAGGACCATTTAGGTTCAATGGAGAGGTCCGGTGGGTAAACTCCGCCGTCTTGAGGGGGATAGGAAAACACGTCATTGGTGAGTAAAGTTTTATGTCGAATATCAAAGCCCTGGTTGGGTTCTTAATTTTGGGTATCATTGGTTTATCTGGGGTTTCTTACTGGATGAGCGAAAAAATCACTTTGAAATATGCCCCCTTAGTCGACGCCGCAATGGAAATCAAATTGGAGGGGACCACCGCCCACCTTTGGTTTGAAGAAATCATTTCTGGAGACCGAAAGCAGGACTTGTCGCAGGTTTGGGCACACCTTGATGAAGCGGATTGGTATGCCCAAGCGATGTTGAAAGGGGGAGCGAATCATGAGGGTGTGTTTATACCGCTCCAGGACCCTGAGTTGATCGCCCAAATCAAACAAGCCGAGATTCAATTGGTCCGATTTCGTAAAATGGCCCAAGCCCGGTGGGACGCTGTTGAACAAGGGGCCCCTTTTGATGATGTCTTAGAACAACAGTTTGAACATGTATACCAGGATTTCATCCTGCAAGCGGACCAAGTTGAAACGGTTTTGCAGCGGGAGATATCGAGGGCCTTAGCGAAAAACCGGGTGGCTCAGGCTGCTGTATTGCTGGGTGCGATTTTGATCGCTGTCCTCTTATTTTGGATTATCGCCCGATTTGAGCAACAATCCAAAGAGCTGGTTCAGGTCGCCGACCAAGCAAACCGAGAAAAAAGTGCCTTTTTGACGATGATGAGCCACGAGCTTCGCACGCCGATGAATGGGATTCTGGGGATGACTCAACTGCTTCAAATGTCTGAGATAAGCGACGAGCAAAAGGAATACTGTGAGGTGATTTTAAAATCCGGGAATTCGTTGATTGATATTCTTTCGAATATTTTAGACCTGTCTAAAATTGAGGCCATGGGGCAAGAAACCTTGAACGCTCCCTTTTCTTTGGCCGACTCTGTCCAGGCGAATATTGCGTTGTTTTCTGGGTTAGCGAAGTCAAAAAAACTCACCTTAGGCTCCCACATTGCCCCTGAAATTGATGTCAATGTTCTGGGGGACGCAGAACTGTTGCGGCGGACCTTGTCGAACTTGATCGGCAATGCAATCAAGTTCACCCGGCAAGGGCAGGTCATCGTCGCACTGAAGTTGGTATCGGAGAACTCAACGGAACAACAGATCGAATTTTCAGTCACCGACACCGGCATTGGGGTGGACCCAGAGCTACAGGAGGAGATTTTTAAACCCTTTAAACAGGCCAACGAGGGAACCACTCGTGAGTTTGGAGGGACGGGCCTCGGGTTGTCGATTGTCAAAGGTTTGGTTGAGTTGCAAGGTGGGACCATTGAACTGGAATCGTCGGTTGAGCAGGGTAGTTGCTTTCGGTTTGTACTCACCTACCCAAGGTCAGAGCCGCAGCCGACCCACCCTCAAGCACCTGCCGAACCCTTCGGAGTCAAGGGCGAACCCTTGGCTGTTGGTGAAGTCCTGATCGTCGAAGACGATAACGTCAACCAAATGGTACTTCAGCGGGCTCTTGCCAATCAAGGTTTAACCTTTGATGTTGCAAACAATGGGGTTGAGGCGTTTACCTGGGCCACAAAAAAGCAGTTTGATCTGATCTTGATGGACCTGTTGATGCCCAAAATGGACGGTTTTCAAACGACAGAATTGATCCGAAATGACTCTCAAAGCCTAAATCAGCAAACGCCGATCATCGCCCTCACCGCAAAGGTTGGGCCTGAGGACAGACAGCTTTGCCTGGAACGGGGGATGAACGAGTTTGTTGGGAAGCCGGTTGACTTAGATCACCTCACAAAATTGATCCGAACCTACCTGACTTGAAGTGTCACGAGCCGTTTTATAGCACGCAATCAGGGACAGCTTTCTTGGGTTGATCAAAGTGCCTGTGATGGGGGAGCGAGGCCATGAGCCTCTAGATGTCCAATCGGTAGACACTGTATGGGACCTGATAAATCGGTTCTATGTCCCGGTCCAAGCAAAAACCCAATTTTAAGTACATCGCTAAGGCCACCGCCATCACCGGGCTGGTGTGGAGCCCGATGGTGGAGCCGTTCTGATCTCGGGCCCTTTGGATGCACTCTAAGGTCAGTTGTTTACCGATCCCTTTTCCTCGTGCCTTCGGGTCAACAATCAACATCCGGAACGCTGCCCAGTCCTTGGGAAAATGACCTCCTGGGGAGGCCAAGGGCGGAACAAAGGCAACGGCTCCCACCGGAACACCCTGGTCTTCTGCAACAATCAGCTCCGCAGACTCTGCCAACGAGGTCCAGCCCGCCACCTTGGCTTGGAATTCCTCCCAAGGATGGTAGAGGTCTTTGTACTGTGCAAAGCTGGCTAAGGCGAGGTCTCTTAGCGGGGATTGATCTGCACTTTGGTAGTCTCTGATGAGTATGGGCATCCAACAGTCTTGGGAGTTTTTGAGGCCTTTGGTGAAGACCCTCAAATCGGTTTATTTTTTCTTGTCCGCCTTTTTTAGGTATTTGACCACAGCCTTCACCAACACCAAGTCGGCTGTGTCACCTGATGCTGACAGGGCCATTTGAAACCGGGCAAGCAAATCAGCAGGAAGCTCCAGGGTTAAACACGAAGGTGTACCGGTATAACCCGCCAAAAGCTTGGCTCGTTTTTTTTCTAATTTTGCCTTCCTTTTGAGCGCTTTTTCGGCCTCTTGGCTGGCTTTTTTGTTTGTTGTATCAATGACAGCGGTTTGGGTCAAAACCGAGGCCTCCGGTTGTTTTTTACCGGGCCTTTTGGTCTCTGTCTGGGCGACTGTGACCTGTACCTGAGAACGGGTGTTGTTCGGGGGTATAGGTTCTTCTATACTCGCTGCGTGGACAAAGGTGTCGGCTGGGTTGTCTTGCCCTGGGGTCTGGACCATTACCGGTGGATCAGTGGTCTTTTGGCTCGGCGAGGGGACGAGGGTGTCCTTTGAGGGGACTAACAGTTTACGAAAGGACTTTTTCTGGGCCATAGCTGTTTAACTCCTTGGCTAATTGGTTTATTTCCGTGACGGCTTTGCTGTGCTTGTCGGTCTCCGAGACTAACTGGCCTTGGCTCATGGATTCGGCATAGATCACAAGTTGAGACAGTGAGGTCTTGGCGACCGGCAACCCGAAGTTTGAGACGGCTTCTTTGATGTCTTTACCGATCACAGTATTGCCGATGCACCGGTTGACCAAAAAAAGAGCGGTTAAGCTTTCTTTGAAAATCTGGACTTCTTCAATTAAACTCACCACTTCCTTAGACGCCCAGACGTCCATTGCCGACGGGCTAACGGGGATGAGAAATAGGTCGGAGGCGACCAAGACACTACGCAAAATTGCCGATGAATGAGGTGGGGAATCGATGATCACATCGTCGTACCCTTCTTGTAACCGGACGATTTCTTTATGGACCGTTTCCCTCGGGAACCCGACCACGTTAAAGAGAGCCTCTTGTTGTCTGACACCTTGCCAGTCGATTGCGCTGCCCTGTCGGTCGGTGTCTATCAAAAGGACCCGCCGCCCTTGGCTCGCAAAAGCCCCGGCGAGGTTGATCGACAGGGTGGTTTTGCCGACTCCCCCTTTTTGGTTCCCGACGCCGATGATTCGTGTCATGAAGTTGCCTTGTGTGGATGTGTAGGTTGATCGAAGGCTCTGTGCCCTTATGAATCCCTTGTTGTTAAAATCGGTGTTCTTACCCTGGCCAGGCTCCAATTCATCAGCCCTAAAACCAGGATATAAAACACCAACCCGAAAATTTGAACCCAGTAAGGCCAGGTACCTCCGGTGTCTGAAAATCGGTTAAAATCAGTTAGTAGGACGTTCCCAGCAGTCCCTAGTAACCCGGCTCCCCCAATCAGTACCAGCATCCAGGTGAGGTCAAAATACTTCAGCGGGTCAACCGCCGCCAGGGCGTACATTGCGGCCCAGCCAAGAGCTAGAACGGCAATGAGCCGGTCTTGATAGGCTTGGGAGGGCAAGTCAAAGAAGATATAAAACCCCACCCACTTGGTTCCGGAGTAGTGCAACATCCCAGCGATCAAAAAATAGGCTGATCCCCCAAAGAGGTGCAGTTTGATCATTTTTAGTCGTTTGTCCATTGCTGCATCGTTGGTTAGGATTTGTGCCTAGAGGCGTGCGGCGTGTCGGGGTTTGGATGAAACTTGTGGGTCTACTGTTTTCCATGCTGAGATGAGTTTCTGTGTAAAACCGTTAGTTTTTGGTAAAATTTACTTTTTTGGGAGGAGTCGCTGGATATAACTCAGTTGAGCGACAGAAAAAATGTAAAATTATTATCTCTTGAGATAATTTCAGTTGACGAACTCCCGTGAATCCTTAATATCTATCTCAAGAGATAATTTTTAAACAACCCAAGGCTATCATGACAACGACGACAACTCCTAAGAAAACCCCCTTGACTCCAACCAAAGCATCCAAGCCATCCAAGCCCGTTAGTCCAGCGGCAGCGAAAACTAAGGTGCCTGTAGCCAAACAGGCGGTAAAAACCGCTGCCCCAGCGAAGACCCCGGTAAAAAAGACCGTTGTTGACTCGGTAAAAAAGGCGATGACCCCCTGGGACTTAACCCAACCGGCAGACCAAGAAAAGTTCGCTGAGGCGATTGGTTCGTCCATGGACGTGTCAGGCAAAAAGACCCTTGAATTGTGTCAGCAGCTTCATGATGCGGTAGAGGCCTATGAGGGGAAAAAGAAGGAAATCAGAGGGGTCTTACGAGACAAACTGAAACTGACCCCAAATCAGTTCAGCCGGATGGAAGATATTGGGGCGAAAGCCGACTTGTTCAGCGGCTCGGCGACCTTACCAAAGGCGATTCTTTCTTTAAAACTGTTGGTGAAAATCGGGGAGTCTGACCCGGCCTTGTTTGAACAAATCACACCTCACTTGAGCGAGAGCACCGAAAGCAGCGCGATCAAGCATTTGGCCAGTGCGGTCAAGGCGAAGGACCATGAAAAGGTCGGGATGCTTGAAGGGGTCACAAAAATGGGCATGAAAGCCTTTCTTTCGAGCCCCTACTCCGAAACAGATCAAGTAGAAAAGGCGGTTGAACCGCTGCTAGATGCTTTGTCCTCATTATTGAAAGTGGAAATCAATGCCAAGTTTCCTGTTGACGATCCCTCAAACTCAACGGCACGAAAAGAAGCTGTGAACCGGTCCTATACCGAGGGGTTATTGACGTTGTTTTTGGAGTTTATGGGGAAAATGGACACCTCTAACTTCATCGACCTCAAACAAATTGAAGAGCAACCTGGAGATTTGGAGCGTTTTGCCACAGAATACTTGGCGACGAAAAAAGCGAAGTTGCTCAGTAAAGAAGAGGCGAGAGTACAAAAGTTAGAAAAGAAAGCAGCGAAAGCCCAGAAAAAAAACGCTGAGCGAGCGGAAAAGGGGACCAAAGAGGCTTCGACACCAAAGCCCAACTAGAAAACGCCTGAATTAAGAGGCACCTGAGCGGTTTAGTTGTTTATGGCCCGGCTCCTCAAGTGCGGACGATAGTTCGGTTTCGGCCTCCTTTCTTGGCCGAATAGAGCCCGTCGTCCGCTCGTTTGAGCAACTGGTCTAAGCTTTGTGTTGTGAGGTTTTTTTGAGCAATGCCGCTGCTGATGGTGAACTTGACCTCTTGCTGGTCTTCGGTGAGGACGCAGAGCTCCTGGATTGCTATGCGCAGGGAGTCTGCCAAGGTTGTGGCCTGCTGCTCTGTCACCGAAGGAATCAAAACCGCAAATTCCTCGCCCCCTAACCGACCAAAAATGCAGTCGTCACTGAGCAAACTAGAAATGGTACAGGTGACCAGTTTGATGACCTGATCACCGACAGGGTGACCGTGGGCGTCGTTGATTGCTTTAAAATGATCAATGTCGATCATCACCCCAAACAAGGATCCATCGCTCTCCTGAAAGGCCCGCTCCCCCAGGTCATAGAACTTTCTTCGGTTGAAAATCCCGGTCATCTGGTCATAAAATGAAAGGTATTCTAGGTCTTTGATTAAGAACTGTAACTTCAGTTGGGTTTTGATTTTAGCGCGCAGTTCTTTTAACTTAAAGGGCTTCGTGACATAGTCCATCCCGCCGACGTCGTATCCCTTTTCAATGCTGTCTTCATCGGATTGCCCGGTGATGAAGATCACGGGGATGTCCTGAGTCGCTGTATTGGCTTTGATTTGTAAGCAGGTTTCAAATCCATCGAGACCCGGCATCATCACGTCTAAGAGGATCAGGTCCACCTGAGTACGATTCAACAATTTCAGACCCCTGGTAGAGTCGGTCGCAACCAAGAGATTGTACTGTTCACCGAGCAAGTTATTTAGCAGGTCTAGGTTGCTTTGGGTGTCGTCGATCGCTAAGATCGTGGCTTTTTTAGTTGTCATGGTGTTTGTTCAACAGCGCTTCGGCTTCATCGAAATTATAGGATTTCAGTAAGGGTTTTATGGCTTGAAACAGTCGGTCGTCGGACGCTGAAAGTTCAACCCTTTCGAGTTCCTCCACAACGGATTGGCAGTTTTTCGCACGACCTAAATATACAGACTCTTTGAGTTGAACAAAAAGTTCCTCTCGGGCGCCTGAGGGGATCGGTGATTTGGAACTCTGGGTTGTCGGCTGATTTTCCTGGGGGAGTTTCTGCTCGATTGCCTGAATCACCTCGGTCAGCGCCTCAAGCATACCCGGCAACAAGGACCGGTCTTGTGTCTGGTCTAAGCGTACAGCATGTTCCACGAGGTTGGTTGCCCCGATGCTTTTGGAAAGCCCTTTTAATGTGTGGGTAGAACGGGCAAAAAGCTCGGGGGGCATGGTCTCAAACTCAAGGGTTTTGTAAGTTGAAACAAAATTGGCCAACATGTCCTGGTAGAGTTCTTGAGACCCGCCTGCATAACTTAGCCCCCTCTGGGTGTCGAGAAGTTGGTTCGGGGCGGCATTGTTGGGCCCATTGGCCTCAGACAAAGCTGGTAAAGGCTGTTTAACTAAATATTTTTTAAGCATTGCAAACAACTTGGGGACTTCCACCGGCTTGTTCAAATGCTCGTTGAGACCCGCAGCCTTGGTTTTTTTTATGTCCTCTCTCATCGCATTGGCACTGAGCGCGATAATAGGGAGGTCGGGAGCGGTTTCTCTGATGATTTGGGTGGCTTTGTATCCATCCATGACCGGCATTTGAATGTCCATCAAGATCAGATCATATTTTTTTGGGTGTTGTGCGAAAAGATTCACAGCCGCTTGGCCGTCAAAGGCATAATCAATTTGAATCTCACTAGGCTTGAGCAGCCGTTTGATAATTTCTCTGTTTAAGAAGGTGTCTTCGACCAACAAAATATGGAAATCTTTAAAGCTCTCTACGGTCTCCGAGCCCTTGACAGGGGCCTGCGTCGTTGGGGGGGAGGCGAATTCCTGGGGGTCTCCGGGGGGAAGAGGGATTTCCATCGTAAACTCGCTGCCTACCTGGACTTGGCTGGTGAGTTTAATGTCTCCACCCATTAATTCAGCGAGTTTTTTTGAAACACTCAAGCCCAGGCCCGTTCCGCCAAATTTTCGGGTGGTGCTACCATCAGCCTGCGAAAAAGGGCGAAATAATTTGGATTGCTCCTCGTCGCTCAAGCCGATCCCTGTGTCTTTTACACAAAATTGCACCAGATCGTTTACCCCTTTGGTGATGGTCAAACGAATTTCTCCGGTGGTGGTAAATTTGACCGCATTGTCGATCAGGTTGACAAGAACCTGACCGATTCTCAACGGGTCCCCAAAAAAGATAGGGTTCGGTTCATCAAAAGTGATGAAAAAGGGGAGATTTTTTTCTTTCGCCTTGAGGCCGACGATATTTTTTACGTAGCCAATGGTTTGATTTAAATCAAAATTTATTTTTTCAATCGAGAGCTTACCGGCCTCGATTTTTGAAAAATCTAAGATGTCGTTGATGATCGTCAGTAGACTGTTGGATGCAGATTCAATTTTCTCGATAAAATCAACCTGTTCTTCGTCTAGGCTCGTCTGCTTGATCAAATGAGTCATCCCGATGATCGCGTTCATCGGGGTGCGAATTTCATGGGACATGTTCGCTAGAAATTCACTTTTAGACCGGGCGGACTCTCTGGCCTGACTGGTGGTCTCTTGCAAACTTTTGGTCTGTCTTGTGATCTCATCTTGTAAGATAATGTTGGTCTCAAAAATCGAAAAACTGTCTCCAGATGTTTGAATGCTTTTTTTGACTCGAGTTTTGAGGGAGTCGATGACGGTATTTTTTTTTGCCAGTTCGGCTTCGAGGTAGGCAATTTTCTGTTCTGGAGACTCCATTTATCGTTCTCCAATCACCACGCAGGTGAGCGTTTGATTGACGTGCAAAGCGTTGTATTGTTCGCCATAGGTGGCAAACCCAAAAAAGCTCAGGGGACCGAGCGTTTCTTCCACTTCTCTTGTGATCCCGATTTCTTCGATTTCAAGTCTTCGGTGGACACATTCACAGCCGATGGTCAGTTCAATGGACGAGAACTCCCGGGTTAGTCGGGCAACTTCGGTGCGTAGCGAAGGCAACAGACCGGTGATTTTACCGACCGTCAAAGGCAAACCTTCGTCAATCGCACAGGCGAAGGAGATGCTACCGTCTTCAAAAACTTGCTGAATGGAACGAACATACCATTCGTTTCCAACCTGTAGCATCAAGGGGTTGGTCGAATAAACCTTCATTGCGAGTTCGCTCTTTTCGATCCCAATGATCGAAGCAAGCTCTTCAGCGGCAGGGGCTCCATTGATCTGGTAGACAATCCTCTCAGCAGAGTCGGCCTTAGTGACGACCATATCTTTGTCAGACCCCGTATAGTGCTGGATTTTGCAGAGTTGAAAGTCTAGTTTTGTCTCGATGATTGCGAGGGCTCCTGCACCGGGCTCAAAGCCCTTGCCGGTAAATACAGGAGCGTATTTGAAGGCGTAGTCGTCTCCTGCGGTTCCACCAAAAAGGCCGACTCCTTTGAGCTCATGAGCAATCAGGGAAGCAACCTTTTCTTCTTGTGAGACCAACCCTGGGTTGAGCAAAAAACCAAACATGGAAGAGGGGTCTAACTGGCTTGAAAAGGAGAGTTGATCTGTTAGTTTTTGAATGAGTTCTGTTGCCGAGCTAGCATCAAAAGCTTTTTCATCGGCAATCGTTGCGGTGTGGAAGGCGAATTTTTCTTGGTGAAAGCTCACCCCAACGATCCCGTCCACCTGATATTGAGCGCTGACTTCTCCGGCGGTGGTGCACCCGAGGACTGGGCAGGTAAAATGCTGGTTGATCCCTTGGGCGATCCTATCTAAGTCATAATGGGAAGAACAAAAAAAGATCACTCCTGCCATGGAGTCGTGCCCAATCTCTTGGGCCAGTTGACGGACCGCTTCGAACTCATCGGCAAGCTGGTTTTGCCCGCGCCGGGTGTACTCTGACATGCTGGTTTCCTGACGAAAATTTAGGGTGCTTTTAGGTTAAATCAATCTACTCTGTATAGGTTAAAAAAACAAAGAAAAAAATCAAGGGTTTCACCTCCGTAATACTACTGTATTGTTAGATGGGCCATATTTTTATATACTAGTGGCGGGCTCCCACCGTAGGTTCCATTTTTGGATAGGGTTGGGGGTTAATAAAGGTTAAAAATATCAGAATAATATAGCTATTTTTGAGCTATATTCCTGAGGGCTTTGGCCGAGAGTCTTTGGTGTGGACTTGAGGGGGCATTGAGGCCGCAATTGGTGAAGATTGTACAGACAGTGTTGTAGGGGGAAGTCGATGTTGCTGAATTTGAAAAAGTGGCCTGAGAGTCATGTGATTTGGTTTGCCGAACTGGTGGTCCACGCCATTGTGGTGGATGACTACATTTCTCCGGTGGAGATGGACTACCTCAGCCGGATTGTTTGCGCCATTGAGAGCGACGAGGAAAAAGACCGGCTTTTTAAGATGGTCGAATCCAAAGAAAAAAGACCTCTCGCTGCGCCTCCCGGGCTTTCTAGTGAGCTGAAAGGGATTATTTTTACTGAATTGGCCGCCTTGATGATTGCGGATTTGGATTTTGATAAATCCGAACAGGTATTCATGGTCGAACTGGCCCAAACCTTTGGGTTTTCGAGGCCCTACACCGAAAAACTGATGGCTTGGTGCATGCAGGGTTATACCTGGAAACGGGTTCAAATGAACCTCCTAGGCATCCAAAACGCCCGAGACTACGAATCGGTCCCCTTTGTTCCCTTAGATGAATTTAATGCAGACCAGCGGCTTTGGTACGCTGAGGTCTGTATCAACACCATCATAGTGGACGGAAAAATCACCCCCGATGAACTGGCTTTGATCCGGACGACCTTGGGGTTTATTGAGAACAATGTACAAAAAGACACGTTACTGCACTATTTAAAAAACCGGCTCCACCCCAAACTTCAGGCACCCCACGGGATCAGCGAAAAAACATTGCAGATTGTTTACTTTGAAGTGATCACCCATTTTGTATTGCAGTACCAAGGGGGCGAAAAGGACCGGTTGTTTACTCGCAACTTAGCCCGAGTCTGTCAGTTCCAAAATGAATTGATCTTAAAAGCAGACAAGTGGTGGCAAATGGGGCTTTCGTGGCGCCGGTATTCCTTGATTTTGATCAAAAACGTTGAGTTGGTTGCCGAGCCTGTAACGTGAGATAGTAAGCCCTGAAGTTTCATCATGACAACCTCGATTGGTATTCGCCGGGTCAAACAAGCTAATTTTGCTCACTGAGAAATTCCTTGTTTCCGGCTTTCATACTCAGCTTGAATCTTCAGTAAGGCTTCTAAGGACTCCATAAAGTGACTCACCATATCAGGGTCAAAGTGTTGGCCTGAACCCTTCTTTATTTCTGAAATCACTTCCTCTATCGGCCAAGCCTCTTTATAAGGTCGTTTCATCGACAAAGCATCAAAGACATCTGCAATTGCGACAATCCGTACTGACTCGGGGATATCTTTCCCTGAGAGTCCCTGGGGGTACCCTGATCCATCCCATTTTTCATGATGGTACCGGGCGACTTCTGCGGCGAGTTGGAACAGAGGGGTTTGGCTTGTTGAGAGGATCCCGTAGCCAATCTCTGAGTGGGTTTTCATGGTTTCCCATTCTTGGGCGTCAAGTTTATCGGGTTTTTTGAGGATGGCGTCGGGGATGCCGATTTTTCCGGTGTCGTGCATCGGAGCGGCTAGTCTAAGTAGGTCACAACGTTCCTCATCCCACCCGGCAGCCTGGGCAATCGCGTGAGCATAGTCGGCCATTCTCCAAATGTGGTCCCCTGTATCTGAGTCATTATAGTGCCCGGCGTCACCAAGCATGAACACCGCATCTTTTTGAGCTTGTTCCAAGGCATTGGCTTGCACCAGAGAGAGGTGGATTTTGACTCGGGCTTTGACAACCGGTGGAGATACCGGTTTGGTGAGGTAGTCGACCGCCCCGGCCTCGAACCCGAGGGACTCATCTTCCACCTGCCCCATAGCAGTGACAAAAATCACAGGGATTTGGGCGGTTGAGGCCTTTTTTTTGAGGTCTCGGCAAGCTTGATAACCGTCCATTTCCGGCATCATGATATCCATCAAGATCAAGTCGGGACGGTGCTTTTCCGCCGATGTGATGGCCTCAAGTCCATTTTTTGCAAAGGTTAAGGTGTAGTCATTCTTTAGAATTTGCCGAAGCAATTGCAGGTTGTTTGGTTCGTCATCGACAACCAGGATTTTCTTCGTACTCATCAGCTCTCCATTCGGACTGTTAACATTGTTTGAGTAACTTTTGGGTTGTTTTTTCTGCTTCACGAAACTCGAAGCCCTCAATATGGTCGGCTAATCTTGAGCGATCCTTGGGGTCTAAATGAGGGGAAAGTTCCTTTAAAGCGGGCTCAATTTGGTCGGGATCGTCCGAGTCAAGGGCCTGCAATAAGGCACTTAAGAGCTTGCGCCGGCTTTCTATATCTACCGTCACGGCGGGCTCTGGGATCGAGTCGTCTAGAGACTTTAACTGGGCGACTGAGTTCAAGACCTCTTTGAGGGCCCTGTTCAGGAGTTCCGGAAGCTTTCGGTCTGGGCCTACTAACGGGTAGGGCGCACCATTGAGCTTTGTGGCAACCTCACAGAGTCCGGGCATCGACAGGTTTCCAGCGACCCCTTTCAGGGTGTGGCTGATCCGTTTGACCTCGTCATCCTTTTCTTGGGAGAATGCGGTGAGAAGGGCAGTCCCGTCGTCACCGTGGTGTTTTGCAAAGGACTGTAAATTTTGATGATATCGACTTGGGTCTTGCCACGTTTTTAGCCCGTTGGCTATGTCTACACCTGGGATGTCTTCGAGGGGCTCACTGGCCGACGGGGGGGATGGGTCGACCCAAGGCTCTCTGCCTTCGGCGGGGCTAAACTTTTCGATTTCTAAAAACAGCTCCCTAAAATCAATGGGTTTGCCGATAAACCCGTCCATACCCGCAGTTTCGCACTCGATTTGATCCTCTTTTAAAATACTGGCACTGAGGGCGATGATGGGGAGGCGCGGCCGGTTTTGTTGTTGCTCAAAGGAACGGATTTGACGGGTGGCCTCCATGCCATCCATTTTTGGCATTTGTATATCCATGAGTACCAAGTCGAAAGGGCCTTGATCTTTCGCCATCGCCAACGCTTCAAGCCCATTGGTAGCCACAAACACGTGGTGTCCTGCACGATTTAAGCGAAAACTAGCGAGATCGATGTTCTCCGGGATGTCGTCTGCGATCAGGATGTTTAAGCTAGGGCCCCTTGAAATCGGTGACTCGTCAGTGGGAGCGTTTTGAACACATTCAGTGGCCGGTAAATGGGCCGTAAAGTGAAAGGTTGAACCTTCTCCCTCACAGCTTTCAACCCATATTTCGCCTTGCATACAGTCAACCAATTGGCGGCTGATGGTGGTCCCTAGCCCGGTACCCCCATAGTTTCTGGTGGTGGAGGCGTCTGCTTGAGAAAAGGGTTCAAAAATCGATTTTAATCGGTCCTGTGGGATTCCTATACCGGTGTCAATCACTTGAAAATGCAAAAAATCAGTTTGCCGACCCTCGGTCACTTTGAGGGTGATGCTTCCTTGGGCGGTGAACTTCGTGGCGTTTCCCATCAGATTGATAAGCACTTGCCGGAGCCTTGTCGGGTCCCCGAGGAAGCAGGCGGTTAAATGGGAGGGGTAGTCCACCGCCAACTGGACCTCTGAACCCATCAGCTTGAAACTCAGGGTGCTGACGACATCTTCAATCAGTTCGGTTAAATTAAAGGCCAGCGTTTCAAGGCTTAATTTGCCTTCTTCGAGTTTTGCGATGTCAAGGATGTCGTTGAGTAAAGTCAATAAGGACTTGGCTGAACGGTTCACTGTTTCTAATTGTTTGCGCTGTTCAGCTCCCAACTCGGATTCTTTGAGTACGTCCGTAAAGCCGATGATCGCGTTCATTGGGGTACGGATTTCGTGACTCATGTTCGCTAAAAATGAAGACTTCGCCTTGGTTGCCGCCTCGGCCTGTTTGAGTGCTTCGATCAGGTGCTGTTCACTATGCCTCAACTCCTGAGTCCGAAGGTTCACCTGTGCTTCTAAGTCTTGTTGGGCAAGTCGCAAAATCCGGTAGGCTCGCTCACTGAAGATGAGCGTGAAGATCACGCCGAAACTGGAAAATAACAAGATAAGGCTTAATACACCGATCAGCGTGATGCGGAAGGTGTGATAGGGCGCAAGGGCCTCGTTAACGTCGATTTCTGTCGTTAAGCCGATGCCTAAAAAGTCATTCCAGGCCCAGGCCCCAAAAACGGGCACTCCGCGGTAGTCTCGGTATCCCTGCATATTTGCCCCACTGATTCCTGAGGTGGCTTGCTGAGCCATATAGGTAAGAGGTTGCATCTCTCTGGGAACTGAAGTGGTAGCACCGGTGGTGAGGTTCACCCCAGGGTTTCGGACTTTGATATAAAGAACAGAATGTTCCGTGGGTGGGATCAACCCGACTCGGCGTAGCTGGTCATCAAACCGGCTTTCCGAAAGGAGAATTCCTTGCTGGCTAAACCCATAGGTTTCTCCGGTTTCTCCGAGGCGCCCTAGTTGAATCACTTGAGAAAAGTCTTTCGACGGGTCCATTCGCTTGGCCACGGCGGCCAAAACCTGGCCTTGAAAATTTTTGATCGGAGCGACGATAAAAAGCGTCGGTGGCAGCGTCTTTGAAACCTGTTTGGAGGTGAGGTAGACGTCGGACCGGATCGGAGAAATGAAGATCGTTTCACCTTGGAATACTTGTCTTAGAATCTCGGGATGTACCCTAGCAATCAGGTTTGTCGAGCCAAGGTTGGAATCACGGGCGGAGCCGATGCTGTGCATTTGTCTGTTGATGATAAAAAAGCCAACCGAGCTGAATTCGGGGTCTGGGTATTCTTGAAAGAAACGGCGCATGTTGGCCAATTCTTCGGAAGCGAGTAAGGCCGATTTGTTGTCTGGGACTTTCAGGAGTTCCTGGGTCAAGTGAACCAGTTTTTCGTTGTGCCCGAGTTGGGTTATGTTACGTTTTTGGCTTCCCAACCACAAGGTGAGGCTTTCCTGTGTTGTGGCGAGTACCGTCTCCAACGAGTTTTGCACACTCTGGAGGGTTTGCTGTTTGTTATGCTCTAGGCTGAAATGGCTCAGCACCCCCGAAAAAATCAAAAACCCAGTTAATAATACCAGTCCGAGGTCACGAAAAACTTTTGTTCCAAAAGAAAAGGATGCCATCAACCCAAAAGAGACCAGGGAGTAGGCAAACAAAGCGACCATGGAGGCCAAGGAGTAAGCGTCGAGGTGTGCATTCCCCTGAGCTTCGAGAAATATGTCCGGGCTCGCCGGGAAGAAGAGGGCCGCAGCCATCCCCGTGTAGTGAACCCCAGCGATACTGGTGGCCATGAGGACGCTGGAAAAAACCTTGCTCCAAATTTCTTGGTTTGGGCCTTTTTGGGAAGCCCTCCTTAGGAGCCATAAGGATAAGATCGATGCGGTGACTCCAACGACGATGGAGAGGGCAAAAAGCAAAGGGTCATATTGCAAGGAATTCCCCATACCCATGGCTTCCATTCCACTGTAGTGCATCGTAGCGACCCCGATCGCCAAAATACACCCCGCCACGGGGAGAACGGCCTTGTTCCCCTGGTCCCTAGAGAGGACCAAAAAACCTAGATAGGCACCTAAAATAGCGGCTAGGAGTGAGAGTAGGGTGAGGTTGAGGTGGTAACTATGAGCGACGGATGTATGTAGCTTGAACGCTAGCATCGCAATAAAATGCATACTCCAAATCCCACTCCCCAAGATTGCCGAACTGTTGATCAACCAAGGGTTACTCCATTTTTTTGATCCTTCAGGAAGATTCAAAAATCGGTCAGCGAGACTCAAGGCACTGAAAGAAGCAAACACAGCGACAACAAGGGACACAGACATGACGAGAAGGTCATAGTGGCCTGTAAGCGGCTCAAGTTGTAAGGGGTACTTAACAAAAAAATCTCTAGACATTTGGGGCCTGGGTGGTACGGATTGGCTTCATGGTAAAGAAACGTTTTAATTAAGAAATTTTCTAGCTCTTGAGCGTCCCTTGGAGGGACCACGTCAGCAAAGTTGTTTTAACATTAAAATATGTGATTAATGCGCAATATACAATTATTTTTCTTTTTTTTTCCCAGGCTCTTGCAGTGTGAGGTTGGAGAGTGGTCCTAATAAGTTAAGGATTTCTGTTTTTCTTGAAATCGAGAGTCCAAAGGGATCTTCCGGGCTTCCTTTCATCAGAAAAATTCCCTTGCCCTCGGACTCTTTATATTCTTGGATGTACTTGGGGTTGATCAAGGTCGACCGGTTGATTTTGAGCAGCCGTCCAGCCATCGATTCTTCATAGTCCTTTAGACGGCCATGGACGGTGTGCCGTTCAAAGGTCCCTTGGTGTTCAAAAACAAAGTCTAGGTAATGGTCGGATACAGAAATCACGCTGATGTTCGCCACCAGTACTTTCAAAGGCGTTCCGTCCTCTTCAGTGAGGAGCACATAGTTGGGCTGGGTCCGATTGGCCCCACGTCGCAACATCCCGAGCCGTACTTGTTGGCTACGTTCGATCAAGTGGTCGTATACCAGGGTGGGCATCAAAAAAGCTTGGATGACCGCACAGACCGCTGCACAGACCGTAAATAAAAGCAGCGCCCATTCCAAACCCGAATGTTCAGGGTTCCAACGTAATAAAGCACAGAAATAAATTCCTAAAAAAGCGGTACTAAACACCGGCATCAGCCCTTTGAGTGTTTTTCGTTTAGGGAACCACCCAAAAACCATAAACACCAAAAAAGTGACTTCGTGAATCACGTAGCCAATCGCCATTTCTTTGATCCAAAATAAAATGGATGCCCATCCGAACCCCCTTGGGTTTTGGACATCAGAAATGGTCCCGATCCCGATTCCAACCGCAAAAACAACGGAGATCGCAATCGCTCCGTACTTTAAATCTCGGGGATGGAGGGGGTATACTTTCATTTCGTGGATGACCGTCGGACTTGGGTTTACTATGTTAAAATTATGAGTGTTTTTTCTTACGAAAAACCCCTTGTTTTCACGAAACACCTCTAGGGAAAGGAGCTCATGTGGTTTACAATAACCCGAAACAGTCTAAATTTCCATAAGGAGAGAGATGAAAATATTAAATATTTGGTTGGCCCTGTACTTGGCCTTTGGAGCGGCCCAAGTGCAGGCTGGAGACTTGGATTTAAAGATAACCTTTAAATCAATTAAAAACCCCACTGCCCTTTTGTGGGTCGCTGTGTTTGACGAAAAAAGTCATTTTCTTGTTCAGGGCAAGGCAGTCAAAGTAGGCAAAGTTCAGCCTCAGGGGAGCCAAGGGATTCTTCAACTCAAAGGTCTTCGCCCTGGAACATACGCCGTCGCTGTTTACCAAGATACGAATAGCAACGAAAAACTTGATCAAAATTTTTTAGGTATCCCCAAAGAACCTTACGGGTTTTCTAATGATGCCGCCGGGGTGTTTGGCCCCCCTAGTTTTGAGGATTCTAGCATCGAACTTTCGGGCGATCGCTCGATAGAAATCAATTTGCGGTGAGGTGATGATGAAAGGTTTAACTGAAAAATTTGTGATCCTGGCGCCCTTTGTCGCGGTGATCCTCCTAAATATGGCGGCTGTTTCAGCCTATTTTAATCCCCAACCTCTGACCCCATATTTGTGGTTCTCTATAGGACTGGGCGGTTTGGCTGTGCTGCTGGGAGGAATAAAAAAAATCTATGATCCCTTGGGTTGGGGCTTGGTTTTTGTTCTCTATCTTGGGGTGTTGAGCTTAACCCTGGTTCCTGAGCTGGGGGAGGCCTACTTGCACCGAATCATCACCGGGTTGTATTTGGGGTTGTTCCTAGGGGCGCTCGTGCCCCCTTTGGTTGGCAGGGCACCCTTCACCTACCGGTTCTCCCAAAAAAAATACCCAGAGGCGGTCCAAAAGCTACCCTCATTTGTACGGATCAACCTGATTTTGAACTATCTGTGGGCGCTGATCTTTTTGGTGTGCGCCGGGCTGAGTGTTCCGGTGTATTCCGAGTCTTTATTTTGGAATCAAATTTGGATCAATCTGGGGCCCGCCTTATTACAGCTTGGCATTGGGGTGCCAGTAACGATCTTTCTGCCACCTATGTTGATCTCTTCTGGAGGACAAGGAACGGCGCTACATTTTGAGAGTTTGTCTGACGCCTTTGAAGCCATGCCCTTTGGCCTCAATAAGGACCGGGCCAAAGGAGTTGAATTGACGATTCAGTTTCACTTTTCTGGCAAGGAATCTTTTGATGCTTGGTTGAACATTGTGAACCAACGGTGCGAGATCAAACTGGGGGAGGTTCATGAAGCGGGCCTGGTGATCAACAGTGACAGTGAGCTGTGGCTACAAATCACCAACCAAGAAATCTCCGGTGACGAAGCGTACATCCAGGGGCGTTATACTGCAGTGGGGGACCTGTCTCCGATGTTAAACTTTCAAGAACTCTTTTCTTCAAATTCCGCCGAAGAAACCTTCAAAGAAGAAAGCCCCCAATCCTTGGGGGAGTTTCAATATTCTCAGGTAGCTCCGGGGAGTCTTGAACGGGTCTTGGTGATCGATGGAGGTCCAAGGCATAAAAATTATAGCAAAACTTCCTTGATGGCAGGCAAATTTGCCGAAGGAGCCGAAGCGGCAGGAGCGCTGGTTGACTATGTTTCGTTGAAGGATTTGGACCTGTCCCCCTGTACCGGCTGTTATACTTGTTGGAGCAAAACTCCAGGAGACTGCCGGATCGACGATGACATGGAAGGGCTGAGACTTAAATTGAGGCAAGCGGACTTGGTGGTCTATGCCAGTCCGCTGTACACCTTCTCTATGCATCCCTTGCTCAAGGTCTTCCTTGACCGGACCCTGCCCGAGTTGCGTCCGGAGATGCAAATAGCTGGTGATTTGGTGTCTCACCCGCCGAGGCAAGCTCACCCCAAGGGAATGGTGGTGTTCTCAGCGGCAGGATTCCCTGATTTAAAGGGGAACTTTGAGGGCTTTGCCTGGGCGTTCCGCAATATTTCGGCACATGGGGAAAACGGGGGCCTGTTGGCTGAGTTTTACTTACCTGCTGCTGAGTTGCTGTCTCAACCGGTTTATAGTGACCGTCGGGCGAGGGTGGAGGCCGCCTGTTTTGAAGCGGGGCAAGCGGCTGTTGAACAGGGGGAAATCAGCGAACAGTTGATGAAACAAGTGGCGAACACCGGGGTTTCGTTAGAAACCTTCAAGCGTCAGGCTGACTTGTTTTGGGAAGCCTTAGAAGGCAAGTCGTCTTATTTTCGAGCGATGCCCAAGTTGCATACTCGTTGACTTGGGCTGCTTACCGGTCACCTGCTGCGTGCGACAGGTGACCGGCTGAAGCTGTTTTACCGGAGAGGGATCAAGATCTTGATCTCAGCGGTTTGGCTGGGGTGAAAGTCGAGGGGGTAGACAATAACCTCCGGCCCGTCGGCGCGCTGACGCCCTGATTTGGGCAGCCAGGAACCGTAAATATAGTTGAAGGTGTGGTTGATGGTGTTTTGGGTGCCTTGGTTGAGGTGGGTGAACTCGGCGTATTCCCCTGCCGGGATCAGCCGAGCCACAAACCCTTCGGGAGGATTTGACTCTAACCTCATCTCGACTCCAGCACAATATTCTATCACACCGCTCTGTTCTGGTTGGTCTGATCCGGTCAATATACCGATTTTTTCGGTTTGCTTTGTTTGGGGGAGTGATGCCTCATGTTCTCTAAACTCTCTCCATAATCCGGTGACGACCCTTTGGTTTTCTTCGTAAAATTCCATTACAGGTTGAATTTGTCCGATTCGGCCAACCACCGGAGTAGCGGCTAAGGTTTTGATGTGTGGTTCCATAGTGATTCCTTGGTACAAATGGGATAAATAGGCGGTGGTTATTTTGGGTTTGTTCAATGCTTTGACGGCCTCGACCGGTCCCCTTCGAAATTGGGTGGGGGTCTGCTCGAAAACTCGTTTGAACGCTCGAATAAAAACTTCGTGAGATTCAAACCCATGTTCAAAGGCAATATCGACGATTTTATGCTTCGATTGGATCAACGCAAAAGCGGCTAAAGAAAGTCGTCGTTTGAGGACATACTCCTTTAACGTGTCCCCAACCATCGCGCGGAAAAGCCGCTGGAAATACCATTTTGAAATGCCCGCTTCTTGGGCAATTTGTTCGGTTTCCAAGGGGTCAAACAGGTTGGTTTCGATATAGTTGATCGCTCGGTTGATCTGTTGAAAATATGTCATCGTGCCTCCATGATTCAAAAGGTCCCATAGTCCTAGATCAGCTGCTTGATGTTTTGTGCGAACCTTTTCATCTTGATAGTTTTTTTAGGGTAGAGGGGATTGCTTTCGTTGTGGAGCAAAAACGAACCGGTAGAAAAAACTCAGAACTTACTTGGAATTTTCTGATACCTAGGGCCTGTAACCTAGTATTTTCCCCCATTTCTTTTCTATCTGGTTTAGGTCATTGTAGCTGAAAGAAAACAATGCAAAAACCCCCTAAGGGACTGAGGTCAACTGTTGAAACGTAAGATTTCTTTTAAAGAAAAGTTTAGTTACCGATTTGATAATTTTTTTGCCCGAGGCGGATTTGCCATTTTTATGGCTTTGATCTCCCTTTACGTCGCCGCCCTTTTGGTGATGGGGGTGGTCCGGGTGTCGGTGCATGTGATGGTCACCGGAGGGTTTGACGGGGCCTGGGCCCAGCTTTGGCAAGTCTGGTTGCAGATCATGGACATCGGGTCGATGGAAGGGGACAGCGGTTCACCAGTCTATAATAAAATCATTGGGGTCACCACAGCGATTTTGGGTTTGACCTTAATCAGCACCATGCTCGCCTTTGTCACCAGCGTTTTTAAAGAGAAACTAGAAGATTTACGTAAAGGCCGCAGTGCCGTGATTGAGTCGGATCATACCTTGATCTTAGGCTTTGGGAACCGAGCGTTAGAAATCATTCGGGAGTTAGTCGAAGCCAACGAATCTGAGCCCGATGCGGCGGTGGTGGTTTTGAGTGAGACCGAAAAAGAAGTGATGGACGACTTCTTTAATGATACCCTCACCTACCGAGCGACCACCCGAGTGATCACTCGGTCCGGGAATATTTCCAGCCCACAGTTTTTAAGGCGAATGGGGGTGACTGAGTGCAAATCAGTGATCTTGCTCAACCAGGTCGCTACGGCCGCCTCAGCAGAGGAAAAAAACCAAGCAGATTACCGGGTGCTCAAAGCGATCATGGCGATTTTCGCCGCTCTAGGAGAGTCGCACGACCCGCCGCCGGTGATCGCTCAATTGCACTACCGGAGGCATCGTGACTTGGCGAGTGCGATTTCCCCGGGGAACATCATCATTCTAGATGAAGAGACCATTCTGTCGAAAATTTTGGTCCAAACCTCCAGGAGCCATGGGCTGAGCCTGGTCTACTCGGACCTGGTCGGCTTTGTGGGGAATGAGGTCTATTTCTCGAAACCACCGGAGTTTTTGTTGGGCAAGAGCTTTGGGTCGGTGAGCTTGCATTTTGAAGCCTCGGTTCCCTTTGGGCTTAAGGACCTCAAGGGCAATATTGTCTTGAACCCTCCGGTTGAGCGGACCCTCGAAGCAGGCGAAGAGTTGATTATCTTGGCCGAAGACGACTCGACCATCAAATACCACCCTGCCCCGGTGTCAGTGCCTCAGCATTTGACCTTGTCAGGGATGAGAGGGAAGACTCGACCCGAGCGGTTTTTGATCTACGGATGGGGGAAAAAGAGTCCCATCTTGATCCGGGAATATGCTAGTTATCTTCAAGAGGGCTCGGAAATTCGGGTCGTTGTGAAGCGTTTGACCCCTCCGATTCAGGCCGCTTTTGACTCGGTGAGTTCGAAATATCCAGAAATGCAGATCACCCTAGAAGAGGTGCATCCCTCGTCGTCTCGGTTCCCGCAAAAATTGGATTTAGAGGGATACGATGACGTGATTATTTTAGCCGGGACCGGGGAAAACATAGAGACCATTGACGCTGAAACCATCAGCCTATTGTTAAAGTTTCGCCACCATTTTAAACGTCTGGAAGAGGCCCAAGGGAGGACGATTTCTACCAAACTGATCAGCGAAGTGATGGACTCAGAAAACTTAGAAATCATCCAACAAACCGGAGTCAAAGACTTCCTGATTTCGAATCAGTTCATCAGTAAAATCATGGCTCAAATCTCCGAAGAACCGGATGTTTATGATGTCTACGAAGATCTTTTTCGAGCCGATGGCAGCGAAATTTACCTCAAGCCTTTGAGTTTGTACTTGGCCGAGTTACCAGGAAAGCCGCTCACCTTTGTGGATCTGTTCAAGGCCGCCCAGGTGAGAGGAGAGATCTGCTTTGGGGTTCAAGTCACCGCAGATGCCGAACGAGAAAACCGAGGGATTTATATCATCCCTCCAAAATCACAGTGTTTTGAAGTTGATTTAAATGACCACCTGATTGTTTTGGCTCCTGACGAGCAGTAGGCGGGGGCACCGAGAAAAATTGGGCTAGAAACCGAGGGAAAAATAGCCCAGCATTCGCTGGGAACTTTGCACTTTGGTGTCTAGGGTGCCGATCTCTTCGTAGTATTTGCTTACCCCTAAAATCATCCCATGGTTGGCGAGGTTAAACTCGGCTCCTGAACTGACGTAGCCCTCACTTGAGCCGGCCCGGAGGCTCAAGAAGTTCCCCCCTGTTTCGTTGGGGAAGAGCCCTAGCTCGATGCCTGCATGGACCCGGTTTTTTCGTAGCCGAGTGGTCTGGATGCCGCGGACGTCGACGGTTGGCACCACCTTGAAAATTCCCATTTCAAAGCTCATGTTCACCCCAAGATGCACTTCTTGTGGTTCGGCGTCTAGTTCAGTGCCTATGTCCATGCCGCCGTAGTTTTGCACCACCAATCCCCAGGTGATACGAGCGGCGTTAGACATTCGCCACAAAAGCCCTAAATCGTAGGCGCTGCCTCGTTCATATTGATCCGCAAACACCGGGGTGGAGAGCCCGTCACTGGTGGCGTCTTTGCGGTCAATTTGCCGCCTCCCGATGCCCAAAATTAGTTGGCCTGAAGCCATCGGTAGAGAAAAACCGTATTGGGTGACCCGGTCGTTGCGCTGGAAAAGGGTGGTGTTCTGGTCGAGTCCTTGGATCGTCACTTCCCGCAAGTAATTGGCGCCAATCGCGAAGCCCTCGTCGACCAAATGGGCGACAAAGTTGACCCCTGCACTGCCACGAATGTGGGGAGCTGTTTTTCCTAGAAAACTGGCCCTTGAAGATTCAGCCAGCCCTTCTTCTTTGATATAGGGGTAATTGAGTTGAGCCAAACTGGGCAGGATATCTAAAGCGGTAAGCCCCTGAGTCCCTTCGATGTTCCACGCTGCGTAGTCGACCCACCATTTTTTGGTGTTCGCTAAGACCGCTGGGTTATAGCTGAGTGCGTAGGAGTCGTTGGCTGAGGAAACCCCGGTGTTACCCATCGCTAAGGCCCGAGGGCTTTTGAGTAATTGATAATATTCCCCGGCAAAGCTGGTGTGGCTAAAACACAGCAACAGGGCGAGGGTAGTCCAAATAAATCGTTTCATTGTCAAGTTCGTTGGTGTTGATCCCAGTGAACATGCAAGAATAATGCAAAAAGGCGAAGTGAATTCTCGGGGGTGAGGTCATAGGCCTTTGGTGTCGAAAAGAAATTGATGTACAAGCTCATCGCAGAACAGGATCAGGTGAGTATAAATACCTAGGTAACTTTTCGAAATCATGTGTACTTTTTTTTAACAAAAGTTGACGCTCGGCTTGAGATGACGTTATTATATAGGCACTGAATCTGAGCTATTGTTGAGTGAGGAGGCTTTCAGTACAGAGAGCGCCCTAAAGAATTTGCAGGTCCTATGAAAACCTATGCCCCTTTTTTACCTTTTGACGCTGGGTGCCCCGAGGCACGGAGATGTTTCACCGGTTTCTTAAAAGGACTGACTGACGTCTATTACCAAACCGATATGGAAGGGACCATTGTCTCTATTTCCCCCTCTTGTTTCGCTCATTTAGGTTACACTGTTGAGGAAATGATTGGAACCAAGATGGCAGAGTACTACGGTAGCGCCTCAGATCGAGAGTTGGTTCTTGCAGAGTTCGTCAAACACAATGGGAATATCACCCACGTTGAAGCGGCACTGCGCCACAAAAACGGAGAGTTGGTCTGGGCTTCCACCGACGCTTGCATCCGCTATGACTCCGAGAATAAGCCTTCGTATATCGAAGGCACCTCCCGAAATATCACGGAACGAAAACAGTTAGAAGACAGCCTCCAACAGGCTCTTGTAGAGCAAAAATTGTTGATCCAGGTGTTGTGTCATGACCTGAAAAACCCAATTGGAAATGCGATTAGTATCCTGAACCTCGGCGACCCAGCCTTGCTTGCTGAGTATCAAGAAAAAATCAGTCAGTCCCTTGGGGCCTGTTTGGAAATGATTGATATGATCAACCGGATGAACCACTTCAATGCCAAAGACCAAATGGTGTTGGAGTCCGTTAAATTAGATTGGGCGGTTCAATCGGCGATGGAGACCTTGGAGTATAAGGCGGCACAAAAAAACATTCAATTTGACGTCGACGTTGAGCCTTTAGAAGTGATCGCAGAGTCGGTATCGATTTCAAATTCAGTGATCGCAAATGCGCTGTCTAATGCGATCAAATTTTCAGATCGAGGTTCTACGGTCCGGATATATGGCCACCAAGTTGGAAATTGGGCCGCTGTGGAAATCAGTGATCAAGGGATTGGGATGGCACCGAGTATCTCCAATAATCTCTTTGATTTCGCTGAAAAAGTCAGCAGGCAAGGGACTGAGGGCGAAGTCGGGACCGGGCATGGCCTCAAACTAGCCAAGTTTTTTGTAGAAAAGTATGGGGGTAGTGTCAAAGTGGACTCAACCACAAAAGCAGAGTCAAACACCGACCACGGAACAACAGTAACCTTCAACCTTAAGTTGAAAGCTAGCTGAATCAAGGGGTCATTGCTTGACTTGGCTCCTAAATCCTCGCAGTCTTTGGTGGTATTCTCTGCTTTTGTCCAACCTTTGACTTTCATTTCGTGACCATGACCGGGGACAAAAAAAACGCCACCAAACAACAAATCATTGCTGCGGCCCAAAACCTTTTTGGAACCCATGGCTTTAAGGCAACCAGCATGAGTGACATTGCCGGGGCCTGCAAAATGTCCCCTGCCAACTTGTATCGCTTCTTTCCTAGTAAAATAGAAATTGGAGAGGCAGTGATTTTGCAACATATCGCCTTCAGCCGAAAGGCCAGTGAATTGGCGCTCGGGCTTCCCGCAACGGCCCAGGAAAAGTTGACCCGGTTTGTTCTTGAGACTTTGGAATATAATTTTGAACACTTCCATGGCAAAGGGCATCTGCTCGAGTTGATCGAGTTTATCTCCCAAAAACTCCCTCTGCTCCCCAAGCAACATAAAAAAATCAAGCTCGAGACGGTGGTCCAAATCTTAAGTGAAGGCCAGGGCTCCGGTGAAGTGGTCAAGGCGCCGGTTCTGTTGCAAGCCCGGTTGTTGATGATGGCGCTCAATGGGTTTTTGTTCCCCCATAGTTTGCTGGTCGGCGGCGCCTCTTTAGAGACTTTAAAGGAGGAAGCTCAGACCCTCGTTTCCATACTGTTTGTCGGTGTTTCCAGGCCCACTGGGGATCAAACCTAGAAGTTGATCAGTGAATAAAGTTGTGAATAATTTACAAAAATATTCACAAAATCCTTGTAAGCCCTTCCCTCTTTCAGTAATGTCGGTTTCCAGATAATCCAGTTTTAAGCTGAAACAGCAACCTTAAAATTTACAGGTACCGATGGCGGATTTACAGATGTTTTGTAACCAGTGCGAATTGAGCGTGGTTGATGGGTGTGGTTCTAAAGGCAAGGATATTGGAACTTGCGGAAAAACAGCGACGTTAGCTCGGTTGCAAGATATTATGATCTACGGGCTTAAAGGCTTGGCCGCCTACCGGGAACATGCCCGCGAGGTCGGTGCGGATACTTTAGCGGTGGATGATGTCACCAACGAAAGCCTGTATTTCACGCTAACCAACGTGAATTTTAATTTCGACGAGCACATCGCCCAGTTGATGAAGATCGGCGCCGCTGGGGTTCAGGTCATGGACCTGCTCAGCGATGGCCACGAAAACCAGTTGGGCCAGCCTGGCCCTGTCGTCGTTAGCCAAAACAAAGCGGAAGGAAAAGCGATTTTGGTGTCTGGTCATAACCTGGACATGATGCACAAATTGCTGATCGCCACCGAAGGCAAAGGGGTCAATGTCTACACACACTCCGAGATGTTGCCTGCTCACTCGTACCCAGAACTGGCCAAGTTTTCACATTTGAAAGGGAACATTGGAGGCGCATGGCATGACCAAAGCGAACTGTTTGAGCGTTGGCAAGGGGCTGTGGTCCTGAACACCAACTGTATCGTCCCGTTGAAAAAGAATTCCACCTATGGTGAGCGGTTGTTCAGCTACAAGTTTGTCGGAATCGAAGGGGCGACTAAGATTGAAGGGGATGAATTTGGTCCTTTGATCGAAAAGGCGTTGAGTTGCCCCGACGTTTCAGGGTTTGATTCCAACTCAACCTTGACCACGGGTCATTATTACAAGTCGATTCTCGGCCTTGCCCCGGAAATTTTGGCTGCCGTTGGCGCAGGTAAAATTCGTCAATTTTTTGTGATCGCAGGTTGCGACGCACCGGGTACACCAGGGAACTATTTCAGGGAAATGGCTGAGTCCTTGCCGAGTGATTGTGTGATCATCACCTCTTCTTGTGGTAAATTCCGGTTTAACGACATTGATTTTGGTGTGGTCCCAGGAACCGAGATTCCACGGTACCTTGACTTAGGCCAGTGTAACGATTCGAACGGAGCGGTTCATATTGCCTTAGCGGTTTCTAACGCCCTGGGCGTTCCGGTCAATGACCTGCCGATCAGCATCGTCCTCAGCTGGATGGAGCAAAAAGCGGTTTTGATTTTGTTGGCTCTCTTCAGCTTAGGGATCAAAAACATTGTGCTTGGACCGAAGCCTCCTCAGTTTGTTAACGATGAAATTTTTGGTTTCTTATCGGAGAACTTCAACTTGACGTTGACTACCAACGCTCAAGACGACCTGAAACGACTGTTGTTACCAAAAACAGACGTCGCCTAGGTATCTGTGATTGATCAACAGACTGCCTTCAGTGCAGTCTGTTGTACCCTCCCTTTGAAGTTCCCACCTGTTTAGTTGATTTATATTTATCGCCGGGCACCTCCTAGCCGCTGGCTTGTGTTCTGAGTACATCGACTTCTTGACCTAAGAACTGGAAGTTCGTGGTTGGTTCTCTCAATCAATGTTTTACTTCGACATTTATTGAGCCAAAAACCGACCGGTTGAGTTGGTATTTTTTGTCCTAAATATTTTGAAACATTGTTGATGTTTCCCTTTTAATTGATGGATAGGGCCTGCAAGCGGAAAAACCCGAAAGAACACCAGTGCTTTGAAAAGCATTCTAGGTGTAATGCCCTACGGAAAGCTCCTCTGAAGTATATGATTTTTATAGTAAAATTAATATATTATTGATTCGTTTTTCTTTCTTTGACGTACGAAAAATGCTACCCAAAGCCCTGATTATTTGTTAACAACTGAGCCTAAGAACATCCTGCGGGCTTTTTCAGTAAAACAGTCCGCAGAGTATACTTACGACTTTAAAGAAGCTTTTTAGGGGGGCTCACGTGCAGCGATGGTTTTCTAATGGTTTTCAATCGGGAAATCTTGTTACGATCTGTGTGTGGGCTAGTCTGTTGCTCAGTTGTGCAAATGTGTTGGCCGAAGAACCCCTCAGCCTGGAGGGGAGCTTACTGAAGGAAGAAGCTCCGGCTCAGCAAGGGAGGCTCTTGAGGGACGAACCCCTCACTCTGGTGGAGAGCTTACTTAAAGCGGAACAGCACTCTAAAAGCTCGACTGTAGCGCAAGTTGAACAAAGGATATACAACCGGAAAAAGGCGGAGTTAGAGGCTTCAAAAATTTCTACGGAAATCAGAGGGCAACTCAGCAACACTCGAAACGAAATCACTGACCCTTCGGACGCCACCGCCGCAGGCACCGAGACTCTGGGGTATAATGTTTCGTACCAACAAAGCTATGAAAGCGGATTGGTTTGGGCGGTTCGGCATTACCGCCGCAATTCAAGCCCCTTGGACGTCTTGGCCTCAAAAGAACAGTTTAATAAAGCCATTTTAACTGTAGATTATCCTCTGTATGGGCCTGGGACCGTTCGTCCGAAATTGACCAATGAGGTCAAAGCCCTCAAAATCGAACAACAGCATGCGGCCAAGGATGATGGGGACGTTGAAGAACAGGCTCAGGTGGCCTTTGCTTATATTGCTGCATGCCAGTCTCAGTTCAACTTAGAAGAGTCCATCAAGTCTTTGGAGATTCAAGATGAACTATTTAAGATTAAGTCCAACAACCGGATGCAGAGTAGCCCCTTGGCTCTCATTAAAGCGGAATTGGAATTAAAGCGACAGAAGGCGAAAATGGAGTCTGCTAAGCGAGAAATGGATCTTTCACTGAGGCAGTTATATGACTTTTTTGGGGACTCTGTCTCCAAGCGTCCTCTGGAATGCCGGTCCTTGGTCTTTTCTGTCCCTACGGAGGAAGAGTTGCAAAGGCTTTTTTTGGAGCGCTCCTTGAAGCTCAAACAGCTTGACCGGCAAGAAGCCCTGGCAATTAAAGAAGCGGATTTGAAGGGGCTCGATTCAAAGCCTGAGGTTTTGTTTACAGGGTATGGTGGTCAGACCCAGTCTTTTTCAACAAAAGGAAACAACATGGGGGCCACGGTCACGGTTGTCTACCGGTTTGGCGGCGGCGCTGAGGAGCGCCAGCAATTGGCTCTTGATGAAATGGAACGAATTTCAGCGGAGAGAGATCGTTCAAAGGAACAATTAGAATTACAGGCATCGAAGGAACTGTTAAGGCTAAATGCATTGGAACAGGATATTAAACTCACCGCTGAAGCGTTGGAACTGACAACTCTACAAAAACAACAAACCGAAGAAATCAGTAGAGGACAGTTACCTAAAGCGGTGATGTTAGAAATGGAGTTGGAATTGATCGCGGTGAAAAAGGCCCACGATAAGGCTATTGTTGCTTACTGGAAGCAATGGATTAGATCGTTAGCCAACGCAGGTCAGGACTTAAGTGTCCAGTTGAGCTCAGCGATTGAGGAGGGATGATGGCGCGCAAAAATTCGAATAAATACATTGGGTCCTTTAAAGCGGGGACAAGTGTTTTTAGTAGTCTGAAAGTATTGCCATTTTTTTGGCGAACTACCGGTTATTTAGTGCTTTCGAGTGCCATGATTAATATTTTTGGTTTGGCGTTACCTTTGGTCTTGATGCAAGTCTATGATCGAATCTTGCCCAACCAAGCTTTATCAACCCTCGGTTGGTTGGTCAGTGGGGTAGCGTTGTCCATTGTCTTGGAGTCTATGCTACGGTATCTACGGAGCACGATCAGCCAGCGGATGGGTGCTGCGTTTGAATACCTGGTGACTTATAGCGCGATGGAACGGGCGCTCTCGAGCCGGTTAGAGCAGTTTGAAGCCGAAGGCCCTGGTGCGCATATGGACCGGGTCAACTCTATCAGCATCCTCAAAAGCTTTTACTCCGGTCAAATTTTTCAAGCGATTTTAGACCTCCCGTTCACAGCTCTTTTTCTATACGCTATCTGGTTTTTGGCTGGTGACTTGGTCTATGTTCCTTTGGCTTTGGTCGGGTTGTTTGCTTTGATTTCCATTATCTTGAAGTTCGGTTTTGAAGGGGCTCGAAAACAACAAGTTTTTTTGACCGACCGGCGCTCAAACTTTGTGTTTGAAACCTTAGGTGGGATACACCAAGTCAAGACGTTGAGCCTAGAAGAACAAATGTTGCGGCGTTATGAGCGGTTAGCGAGTAATGCAGCGACGATCGATAGCAAAGCCAACAACTGGTCCGATGCACCGATTAACTTGGGGGTCTTGTTTTCCCATCTGACGTTGTTTGGAGTGATCGGGTACGGAGCCTATATGGTGATCGAAGGTCAACTGACCGTTGGTTCCCTGACTGCCTGTACGATTTTAGCGGGCCGCGCCCTACAGCCCGCGCTCAGTGCGGCAGGGTTTTGGATGCGCTTCTCCGATGCAAATATTGCCAGAGCACAGGTCCGCCAAATCATGGACCTAAATACCGAAGACCAGTTTGAAGAGATTTTTAGTCACGAAATTCGTGGAGCGATCGGACTCCGGGATGTGACCTTTGGGTTCAAACACGGTGAAGAACTGCTGCTGGATCACTTAAACTTGAAAATATTCCCTCGCCAGATGGTGGTGGTTCAGTCTGGAGATCCTCGAGCCTCAACGGCTCTGTTGTTGGGCATCCAAGGCGTTCAACGGCCCGATTCTGGGTCGATATGGATTGATGATTATAACCTGAACCGTTGGCAACATGACGATATGAGGGGTTTGATCGAATATCTTCCTGATAAGGGAACCTTGTTTCGAGGGACGATCTTAGAAAACATCACTATGTTTGATCCGAACCGTCGTGAGGACGCCAAAGCGGCAGCGACCTTGCTGAAACTTGACGATTTAGTGGCACATCTCCCGATGGGATATGAAACGGTGGTCAAAAGCCAAAGCCACAATGTGTTTTCTTCCGCCTTGATCTTGAGAGTGACCTTTGCCAGGGTGTTGATCAACCGTCCACGGATTCTGTTGTTGGATCGCTCCGGGGGGGCATTAGACAGTGAAAGTGAACTGATTTTACAAGACCTACTACAGTTATTAAAAGGCGAATGCACCTTGATTGTCGCCACTCCGCAGGAAAAAATTGCAGAACTTGCGGACCGGGTGATTGCCTTAGAAGACGGTGTGCTTACTGAACTTTCTAAGACCGGAGCCTGATGTGGATTTAAGTATTTACCAACGAGTTGATACCCATAGCTGGGAACGGTGGCTTTTACAAAGCGCACGGACTTGGGAAGATTTGGCGGCAATCGTCAAGGAAACCGGGGTCGAACCGCTCAACCGGGAACATCGAAACTTGATTGAGATTGCTTTGAAGATCAACCACATGATCCGTAGGATTGAGAAGGGAGACTACGATAAATATTTTATCGAGAGTCAGTCCCAACTCTTTGATGACCTGACGGAGGCGGTCCGGCACCACTTTGGCCAAATCACCGCTTTGGTCCGTAAATACCGGATACCGAATTTTAAGAGTTCAAAATATGAGTATCGGCGATTTTTGGATATTATTCACTCAATGCGTCGTGATTTTTTAGGCGGGCAATTATCGGTCTCCTTGGAGTTGAAATCCGCTTTGTTGGAGTGGATGATCAATCATATTAATGAACTGGTTGATCGATTGTTCCAAGAGTCTTCTTGGAGCGGGTTGGCGTTGAGTCGAGCGGAACGGTTTTCTGATATTGATGACCTGGTCAGGTCGACCAGCATTGGTCAACTAGACGGTGAGCACGCGAAGGCGATTGACGCACTGTTGGATTTTGACCGGTTGGAGCCGGACGCTAGTTTGGCCCAACTCAAAGTGTTTAAGCAGCTTGCTGAAACACATTTCAACTTTGAACAAGACTTGATCAAACGGTTTTCTCCTCGAGATTTAGAAAAACATCAGAGGCACTCCCGAGCGTTTTTGAGCTTAACCGACCTCTTTATTGATGAAGTGAGTGAAGCTTGGCCGGAGGACGCAGAATTGATCCGCTTAGAGCTACTTGAAGGGTGGCTCAGCCATATCAACGGGATTGACGTGAAAATCTTCCGAGGTGACCGGTGGGTGTTCCAAATCTTAGCTCGTGCTAGAAAATGGGAAGACGTCGCCGATCTCTTCACCCCGTTGGGGCATGATCGATTTGATCCCCAGCACCGAGAGATCACCGTAGTGGCCCTGCAAATCACAACTTCTATTGAAGCCTTTCAAGACGCTAAAGACGATAAGGTGAGGGAAGTGGCCCGTAAACAATGCGCTGCGGGATTTAAGTCGATGTTAGATAAAACCTCAGAGCATTTTACTGAAGAAGAATGGGAAATGCGAAAATTTGATAACTCCGCCCAGGAGGGGCACCGGATGGAACACAAGGGGTTTTTAAAAACTTTATCCGGCCATCATTCGGACATTTTGGATAACCGGTCCGAACCTTCGATTTCTATGCTCGTCTCGGTCATTGAATGGTGGACTCGTCATAGTGACGGGACTGACCGGCTGTACTTTTCTACTGATGAAGAAAAACCCCAGGTGCAATCATGAACAAAGGGAAAATCCATAACCTGGATCATTTTGGCAAGGACAATGAGTTTGTTCATTGCCTGCTCCCCTTATTAGATTCTTTGGGCTGGAGAGGGGATCAGTTCAGTTTGTTCGAGGCGTTACCACATTTTTCTGACGATCTCGACCTCACCGATATGTTGAACTGTATGGCGAACTTACAGTACCAGGCCAGGGCGGACCGAGCGACCCAAAACGGGATGGACCCTCGATGTTTGCCCTGTTTGTTTATCCCTGATCGTGGACCGGCTAGGGTGATAATCAAGATAAATGACCAGGGCACTCTGACTTATAATGGTCAGACAAAAGCCTATGAGGTCATCACCCCGGGATACCAGTCGGGGACAGCCTATTTTTTTACTAGTCTCAAAAAACAGGGAGTGAACCTGTTTTCTGCTCAACCAAAATGGTTCCAACAGGTTTTAATGCGGTTCATGGGCACTTTACTCATGGGACTGTTTTTCACCGGTGTCCTGAGTTTACTTGCCCTAGTGACCCCTGTGTTTGTCATGGCGATTTATGATCAAGTACTTTCGTCTGAGTCTTCGACGACGCTAGGGTATTTTATCATTGGGATTTTGATTTTTGTGTTCGGTGACTTTGGTTTTCACTTGCTGAGGAGTAAAATCTTTAGTTTTATCAGTGTACGGCTCGGCAACATAACATCTAATCAGGTTTTGCGGCGGATTTTGTACCTCCCGATGCAGTATACGGAGTCGGCCTCGTTAGGGGGCCAAATGGCTCAGATTAAGGATTTTGATACGGTAAAGGACTTTTTCAGTAGCCAAGCGTTGATTTCGCTGTTTGAGCTTCCCTTTGTGGTGTTGCTCCTATTCGCGATGGTGGTGATTGCGGGTCCCCTAGCTTATGTGCCGGTGGCTGCCATATTAATCTTTATTGCTTTTGGGGTTATCATCGTTCCGTTGATGAAAAGCCACAATACTGCGGCGGCTCGCTCAGGGTCCGAAAAATCAGAGTTGTTAGTCGAAATTTTGGCTAATTTGAGGGCTATTAAATACACAGGGACCGTAGACCTCTGGTTAAAGCGGTTTGCCGAAGTGTCTTCCGAAGCCTCTTTAGATTCTTACCAAAGTGCAAAAACTGTCAGTTTTGTGAACTCGGTGAGTACCGGGGTGGTCAATTTAGCCGCTCTGATCACCATGGGATCTGGGGTGGTCATGGTTCTAAATGGTCAGTTGTCTTTAGGTGGGTTGATGGCCTCGATGTTATTGGTTTGGCGGATATTGGCACCAGTGAAAACCAGTTTCGGGGTCATGGCCCAGATGGGGCGAATTTACCGTAGTGTCGGGCAAATTAACCGCTTGATGGAGCTGAAGCTCGAGCGGCGTAGTGAATCTGTTGGGAATTTTAGTCATCAATTCAAAGGCAATGTTGAGTTCTCTCAGGTTTCGATTCGCTATAGTTTTGATGCGCACCCTGCGCTATTGAATATTAACTTTTCGATCTCCCCAGGGGAAACTTTAGTGATCGTGGGGCATAATGGCTCTGGGAAATCGACTATCTTGAAATTGATCCAAGGGCTATACAAACCCCAGGCTGGTCGGGTGTTTGTAGACGGGATTAACGCTCAAGAAATGGACCCGGTTGAGCTTCGCCGAGGGGTCGCTTATGTGCCCCAACAAGGATATTTATTTCATGGGACCGTTTCGCAAAATTTGCGCCTTGCGAAACCAGATGCAACAGACGCTGAGTTGGAAGCAGTAGCAAAAACAGCTTGTATTTTTGATATGATTCAGGAGTTGCCTCGTGGGTTCAATTCGAAAGTAGGGACCAAGGACATCAGCCAACTGCCCCCAACTTTAGTCTACGGAATTGGGCTCGCTCGGGGCTTATTAACAACTTCAAAATTGATGTTGGTCGATATGCCTGAACAAGGAATTACGCTTAAAGAACAAGAAAAAATGATCAAAAGTTTGCAAACTCTTAAAGGGGACCGAACCTTGTTGATCGCCACCGCTCGGGCTTCATTTCTCGAGCTGGCCGACAAAGTCTTGTGGCTTGACCGGGGGAGAGACCGAATGTTTAACACAGCGGATAAGGTGATCACAGCATATAAGGCCTCAAACGGATAAAGAATCATAAGACACGAAGGAAACAATGTTCAAACGAAAGGGCGGTGCCCGACACTTACCAAAGTCAGTTCTTCTAGAAGAAACGGGCAGTCCAGCGATCACTCGGCTGGCTATCCTGCTCACTGCCGTAGTGCTCGGCTCCTTTATATACTGGGCGACTGAAACCGAACTAACCGAAGTTGCAGTTTCTCAAGGTGAGATTGTTCCCTTTGGAGAGACCCGGAAGGTCCAACATTGGCGAGGTGGAGTGATCACCAAGATCTCTGTTAAAGACGGAGAACTTGTTCGTAAAGGGAAGGTGTTGCTCAAAATTAATTCGTTGGTTTCGAGAGGGCAAATCGAAATTTACGAAGAAATGAAAGTTAGAGCTCCGGTGACCGGGTGGGTACATCAGCTAAAATACAACACTGCGGGCGAGGTCCTCGTGCCGGGAGTGACGATCATGGAGTTGGTCCCACGAGGTGCAAAGCTGGTTGCAGAAATCCGGATTCACCCTCGTGATATCGGGCATGTGAAACCAGGAGATAAAGTGGTTTTGAAGTTTACCGCCTATGACTTCGCCCGGTACGGCGGGCTAGAAGGCCAATTGTTTAAAATCAGCGCATCGACCTATCAAGACCCAAAGGGAGCGAGCTTTTACCGAGGGATCGTGATGCTCAAGAAAACTCATGTCAGTGATGATCCAACATTGAACCCGGTAATGCCCGGGATGACGTTGCTAGCGGATATAAAAACTGGCAAAAAAACCATCATCGAATATCTGTTGAAACCGGTTTTTACCTCAGCAAAGTCTGCGATGAGGGAGCGATAGGGTGAAGGCGGCGAGAATCTAAGGCTAAACCCCTAGGTGAAAGGCACTGCTTTTGCTTTCATTGAATAAAATATTTGATTTACTGTTTTAATTATGCAAAATTGCCAGAGTGATTTTTCCAATTGTTTTCGCCTGGAGGGGGTATGAGTACCGAACAATCGATCGAAGAACTAGACCAGCAAACTGTCTTAGAAGAAGTAGATGAGCCTGAGTTAGGCGGAGAAACAAACGAGGGGATTCAATCAGAAACGGTTGAATCGAACCCCGTTGTTGACGTCACTGCTGCGAACTTTGACCACGAGATCGAAGGTTCGGGGCAAGATGGTGGACCGGCCTTGAATGCCGGTTTTTCTAGTGTCTTTACTTCTGAATCAAGTGATGAGAGCGGTCAACTCGAACCGTCTGTGAAACCTGCTAATCAGCAAGCAAATACTGATTCTCAAGCCCAAGTAAGCCAGTCAAACAGTCAGGCAGTGGCGCAGCCTGGTGTGCGTGCAGCATCACAGCAAGCTCAACAAAGTCAGCAGGCCCAGGCTTCTGCAGAGCCTTCAACGGTGGCTTCGGAAGGTGCTCAGACGATAGAGGCGCCCACATCGGTCGTGACGGTTGATACCGCTGCGACTCCTGAGGCAGCAGCAACCACGACAACAACAACAAGCACAACGTCGACGGGGACTGCCACTCCGATAGCACCCGTTGCACCGGTGACTCCGGTAGAGGCAACGCCTCCCCCAGCCGAAACAACTCCAGTTGTTGAGACGACGACTCCGGTAGAAACAATTCCTGTTGTCGAGACGACTCCGGTAGCGGAGCCGACTCCACCGGTAGAAACGGCCCCAGTTATTGAAACTCCTCCGATTGTAACAGCTGAAGCCCCTACGTTAACTCCTGTAGAAACTCCCGTAACAACCACGGCCCCAGTGGCTCCGGCTCCGGTTGTCCCAGCTACTGCTGAGGCGGGACAAGGGAACCTTGGAACAGGAAATGTAGGCGGTGGTGTCGCAGGCGCCGGAGCGGGTAACGCTGGTGGCGGTGTCGCTGTCGGTGGCGCAGGCGCAGGAGCCGGAAATGTAGGCGGTGGTGCTGCAGGTGCAGGGACTGGAAATGTAGGCGCAGGTGCCGGAGCGGGTAACGCTGGTGGCGGTGTCGCTGTCGGTGGCGCAGGCGCAGGAGCCGGAAATGTAGGCGGCGGTGCTGCAGGTGCTGGCGCAGGGAATGCAGGCGCAGGTGCCGGAGCGGGTAACGCTGGTGGCGGTGTCGCTGTCGGTGGCGCAGGCGCAGGAGCCGGAAATGTAGGCGGCGGTGCTGCAGGTGCTGGCGCTGGGAATGCAGGCGCAGGTGCCGGAGCGGGTAACGCTGGTGGCGGTGTCGCTGTCGGTGGCGCAGGCGCAGGCGCCGGAAATGTAGGCGG
>Ga0316204_10001208_pt1 | contig 74668 bp, 69 predicted proteins | sample 6monrhotite_MG_2_FD_205661 | JGI IMG/M metagenome (GOLD analysis project Ga0316204, IMG submission 205661) | Microbial mat bacterial communities from mineral coupon in-situ incubated in ocean water Damariscotta River, Maine, United States -... | ecosystem: Environmental > Aquatic > Marine >...
CAGCATGTCCATCATGTTGAGCTCAATGGTGGCCAATACCATCAAGAGGCCAGTGACAGCCACAAAAGAGGCGAGTTTTATGATCAACGAGTTTTTAATAGGGCAGTGTTTTAACCAGCCCAAAGGAAAAAGAAAAAGGCAAAGCTTACAAAGCTTTGCCTTTTTTTAGTGGTGTAAATTAGGCTCTTCATCAGACCTCACAGGTCAGACGGGTTTTCCTTATGATCGTTTATATCGGTCTGACTTATTACTTAACAGACCAAACAGAATAGCTATTAGGTGGAGCCTGAATTTTCACCCATTTACCGGCCTGGGTTGTTGGCTCCCAATTAGAGTGCCCTGTAAAATCTTTGATTACGGTGCTAGACCAGTTGGTTTCTATCCAGCGTTCCTGCCAGCTGTTGGAGTCGTTGATGTAGACTACCAGGCCAGGTCCATTATAACCATTTCTTTTGGCGATATACTCATCATTATCGGCATGCAGTATGGTGGTAGAACCACTCGCCAGATTGTTGTGAATCCAGATGAGGTTGTTCAGTCTCTCTTTGTTGAGCCATTCTTCATAATCGCGATAAAAGATGGTGGGGTAGCCCTCATGAGTAAGAATGTAGGCGTATGCCAGCATTTTCTCCCAAATCTCATCGGTATCATGGTTGGTCACAAAAGTCACGGCTTTCATAGCGTTGCGCTTCCAAAGCATGTCGTTGTTAAGCTTGGTCAGGTCGTTGCCATCAAAAGCATCGTTCATGGCATAGTAGCATGCAAAATCGAAGGCGCTTACACCTGCGCTATTGGCCCACCATTCCAGGGTAGCTGCATTGCCATCCCAGTATTCGCCTACACCAAAACCACCGCTGTAAGTCATCCAGTCATTGACCACCCATGGGTCAAAGCCCTTAACATAGTCGAAGCGCCAGCCATCAAAGCCAATCACATCTTTATAGTACTGAGCCACTGAGCTATCGGTCTTCCAGAGCCAATCCTGCACATTAGGTTTGACGTGAGATAGATCTGGGAAACCACCGAAATATCCTGCATCGGCTGTCACAAGGTCATTCGGGTGAAAGTCGTAGTAGGAGCGATTGAATTTGCCAGACAGCGGCTGAAAATCGGTCCAGGTATTGGTGCCGGTAAAAGGATTGGCCTCCAGGTTGGCACCGCTGTTGTGGTTGAGCACGATGTCGGCAATCACACTGATGCCTTCATCATGGGCACTGTTGATCAGGCCTTCCAACTCTGCACGGTTTCCAAATCGCGTTTCAATGCTACCCATCTGGTTATAATCACCAAAGTCGTAATAATCGAAAGGGTCGTAACCCATAGAAAATGGACCGTTTTGAGCTTTGGAGGCAGGTGGCAACCAAATGGCATCGATACCGGCACTGCTCCAGCCGCTCATCTTAGTTTCCAGGCTGTCCCACCAGGTACCACCCGCAGGCACGTCCCAGTAAAAAGCTTGCATCATAACCCCGGAACCAATGCCTTTTAGAGGCTGTCCGGGCCCTGCTGGTGCTGTCCGAGGACTGTCCAGACTTACAGGTTGTGTTTCTTCTTCCTGGCAAGCGAAAATGAGGAGGAATGTTGCCAGAAATAATAGGTTTCTTGTTCGTAAAATTGCACTGTTCATAAAAGTAAAATTTTACAAAAATAGATAAATATCACTTATCAAAGTGATAATATGAAAATACAATATAATTTAGCAAACGTTTGCAAAGTTATCAAAGTGCTGATTATCAGCGGATTAAAATATTTTCAAGAAGTTTTAGACACTATTTTCGCTTAAAAGGGTTGGGGAAGAGTGCTGGGACCTCTTTGCGGTAGTTTTCGTAAGCCTGGCCGAATATTTTGATAAGCTTTTTTTCTTCGAGCCAAATGCCCACTGGTAGATAAACGAGCATGCTGATTAGGGTGGTAAGATTGATCATGGTAGGGCTGAAAAAGACAAAACCTATCACAATAAGAATGGTGCCTGAATAAAGAGGGTGCCTCATTCTGGCTTGCAATCCGTCTGTTTTCAATTGAGAATTTGCTTCCTTTTTAAAGCCCATGAATTCGCGAAAACTGTAGTTGCGAAAGGCCCTTTTGACTACGAAAACGCCCACTACGGTTAGTGAAAGGGCTACTACTTTGGTATTAGAGCCGGGAGTGATCACGAAAAAAGTGGGTTGTACAGCACCCAGAATGATAATGTAAATCAGTAATACGCCAGACACAAAGCCGTACAGCAGCCGATAGACTTGAGCACTCAGCGGCATTTTGGCTTTCACAGCATCTGCTGCCAAAAAACTGTGCAGGGCGTAGTAAACCATCCAGCAACCGAAGAAGATCAAATGCGTTTCAAGCATGGGCAATGATAGCCAATTTTTTCTAGCTTAGAACCGCTAATAATTCAATCATGAACCGCATCGACCGACTTACTGCCATACTCGTGCAATTGCAGAGCAAGAAGGTGGTAACTGCACAAGAAATTGCCGACCGTTTCGACATCAGTTTGCGTACCGTATATCGCGATGTACGTGCCCTGGAAGAAGGCGGAGTGCCCATTGGTGCTGAGGCCGGCACGGGCTATTTTCTAATGGATGGCTACCACCTGCCCCCGGTCATGTTTACCCAGGAAGAGGCCAATGCGCTGGTGTTGGGGTCGAAGCTCATTTCGGGACAGTCAGATCAATCCATTGAGCATCACTTCAGCGAGGCCATGTATAAAATCAAATCGGTATTGAAAAGTCAGGGAAAAGAAGAACTCGAAAGATTGGAATCACAGATAAAAGTAACGCGGCTACCAAGCCCTGATAGTGAAGACTTCCCGAATAATTTTTTGTCTACCATACAGCAGGCATTGATAGATAGCTCGGTGCTGGGCTTCCGCTATTATGCCAACTATTCTGGCGACTACTCTTCTCGTGAAGTAGAGCCTATGGGGCTGATCTTTTATGGCAATCGCTGGCATTTACTGGCCTACTGCCGCCTGCGCAAGGCCCCGCGCGACTTCCGGGTAGACCGCATTGTGAAACTGGAAAAGCTGGAGGAACAATTTGACGCTGAGGCGCGCAAGCCGTTTGATGGCTTTATGGACGACCTGGTGCGGGGTACCGAGCTGATTGAAGTAGTGATAGACGTAGACCGCCAGGTGTCGCGATTTATTGGTGAACAGAAATACTCGGTAGGTTTTGTAAGCCAGGAAGACCTCGAAGACAAAGTTCGCATGAAGTTCCTTTGCCCTGGACTGGAATACTTTTCGCGCTGGCTCACCAGCATGGGAGATGCCGCCTCAGTAATTGAGCCCCCGGCCTTACAAGAGCTAATGCTGACGCGGATTGAAGAGCTCAAAAATCACTACAAGACTTAGCCACATAATTTCTCGGAAAATTTCATGGTCCCCCAAACCCTACTGACATAGGGTTGTCACTAGCCGCCCTTTACTTCGCTTATACAACAGTGACCCAGATAGCCTATCGCTTATTCTGGGTCAGACAAAAACACAAAGTATGAGCAACAACAAATCATCCATAATGGAACTGGTGGTCTACCACATCAAACCTGAAGTGCAAGAGCGATACGGTTTTCTACTGGAGCTGGCCCGCAGAGAGGTGAGAAGCTTTCCTGGCCTTATGGGCTATGATACTTTTCAATCGGTGAAAAACCCGAACACCTATGTAGACCTGGTGTACTGGAATAGCCGGGAAGAGGCTGAAACGGCCGCATCTCAGATCATGAAGAAATTAGCGCTGAAACCATGGACGGATGCTTTCGAGAAGATCGAATTTATGGATCACCTGACATTTTTTAAATAATCAATTATGTGGTTAAGCGACTGGGGTCAGAGTATTGAACTGTTTCCGCAAGCCTTGAAGGCCAATCAAATGAAGGAGCAAGCTTCCTCAGAAACACAACTGCCCAGGGGCTTATCCGAAACCTTATTTCTTTCTAAAAACCCAAAAATCATGATTATGTCAAAACTAGATATGACCAAGGCCTACCCTGAATACTACAAAGCCAAGAATGTAGCGCAGATTGTTAATCTGGAACCTTACCATTACCTCACAATAGAGGGAAAGTGCGCCCCTGAAGACCCGGTTTTTAATTCTGCTATTGAACAGTCTTATGCAGTGGCTTATGGCATCAAATTTATATGCAAAGCAAATGATATGGACTTCACTGTACCCAAAATGGAGGCCTTCTGGTGGGTTACTGGTGAGCAACCTTTTGATGAAACTCCGAGAAGCGAATGGCACTGGAAGATTCTCTTTCGCATGCCCGATTTTGTGGGTGATGAAGAATTTAAAACGGCAGTAACCGGAGCATTGAACAAAGGCAAGCTTTCTGCTAACCACCAGCTGAAGTTTGAGCAGATTCATGAAGGCAAGTCGGCTCAGATATTGCACCTGGGCTCCTACGAGGAAGAAGGCCCCACACTGGAAAGACTCTATGCTTATATTGCAGAGCAGGGTCTTGAAATAGCGGGCTACCACCACGAAATCTACCTGAGTGACCCCAGGAAGGTGGCGGAAGAAAAGCTCAAAACCATCTTACGTTACGCAGTCAAATGAGCAAAGTCATCTTATACCTGGCCATGAGCCTGGACGGTAAAATATCAGCACCCAATCATGATGTATCCTGGTTGGAAGAAGTGCCCAATCCTGAAAAATCAGACTTTGGCTACAGCCAGTTTTATGGAGGGATGAGTGCCACCGTCATGGGCCGAACCACCTACCAGTGGGTAGTGGATCAGGGCATGCCCTGGCCTTATGGGCCCACTGATAATTATGTACTCACTACCAATCCAGACCTACAGGATAATGATGAAGTTACTTTTATAAGCGAGGATCATTTCGACTATATCCGAAAACTCAAGCAGGAGCAGCCAAAAGATATCTGGCTCATTGGCGGGGCCAAGGTGAATCAGGCCTGCCTCAATGCTGGTGTAGTCGATGAACTTATCATCATGCTCATGCCTGTATTGCTGGGTGAGGGCACCACGCTTTTTGAAATGCCTTATGACCGCAAGTGGCTTGAATTAAGTGAAACCATTACTCACAGTGGAGGCGTGGTGGAGCTAAGATATAAGGCAAAGAACTAAATAATTACGAATACAATTTCTATCACTTCATATCAAAAACCAGGGCATACGGTCCTGGTTTTTATTCTTTCAGGTACTGATAGAATTCCAGATTCCAGCCGGTGAGTTCGATGATGTTCATGGGGTACCTACTTTGCACATCTTCATAGGCCTCTGCCTCTTTACCATACAAATGATCAAATCTTTCATATCGACTGTTGTAATTCAAATCCCATTTTTCTAAGGACATCTCTTTTGCGCTTCTGTTAAATCTATTTCAGGTAATCGCTGAACATTCTACCGGTTTTTTTATCATAATTCACCAGGTTGATAGGGTACAATTGTGCTGCTTCCATGTCTTTTTGATGATTCACAGAATGATACCTGGCATAGTTCGAATAGGTATAAGTTACATCGTACTTATTCAGCAGAAACTCCCGCCTCATCTCCACAATCAATGACCTGATTTTGTCTTTGAATAGGGTGTAATGTTCGAAAGTCAGCTCGGTGTCTGGTTCAATGAGAATAATCGCTTCATGCCGGAATTTTTTCACATGTGCAGCGACCTGTCTTAGCATGTCTTTCTCAGAAATATTCCTGTTATTGATGGCATTCAGACCTTTGGCGTATTGTATATGAAGCACTTCCGAAGCCTGAGGGTCAATGAGCCCGCGGCAGGTTTTCCCTTCCAAACTCGATGGATGATTGAGTTGGCAAGCACCGATGAACCTTGCATGTGAATGCCACCAATAGGAAAAATCTAAATCGATCCAAGACCATTGCGATTCTAAAGCTGCATAATAAAGCAGCTTGTTCGGCTCAGGTTTTTTGAGCTCATATTCAATTTGCCAGACCTGTGATAGCTTAACGTCTTTGTTGACATAAGTCATCAATGCCCGGTCATTGTTGGCCCAGTGTGTTTTCATTTCTTCAACCGAAAGAAAAGTAAGCTCTCTGTTTTTTCGGGTGCGTAAACGAGGCAGAGAGTCTCCTTTATTTTCGTACAGGTATAGCGGTATTAGCCTCCAGCTTTCTTCGGTAGGGTGTGCCATATTCACTTTTGGAACCTGGAAATCACCTTCACTATAAAGCGATTTTTGCTTCACCATTTGATTGTAAAAATCATAATCAATGGATTTGATATTTGCGAGCACCAGGGCAAATGACAAACAGAGTATGGAAACTTTTAGATAGGTAAAATAGGCCTTTCTCAACACCAGATGAGCCATGAGCCATGTGTTGAGGTAATAACTAACCAGCAATGCCAGGCAGATAAGTTCCATGTTGAATTCCGGGACTAAGCTCAAGTCCAGGGCCAGCACAAGAGAAAGAAAAACCATATGGTACATGAGCCGGGTAAACCAGGCAGGGTAGCCCCAGCTGTTGAATTGAGCATAATGGTAGGCGAGCCGAAAGCCAAATCGTTCTCTGCCAGACCTTCCGTTCAGGCGATTTCGCAGGAGAAAGGCAAAAGCAAAGTTGAGGCCAGTAATGCAGTTGAAGAATGGAATGAATGTATTATACAGCACCAATTCATCATTGGCCAAACGATACTTTGCTATCGGGAAATTGGTAAATGAGAATAGTATAAACTGGTAAACATGTACAATGAGCAGATGGAAGAGAACGGCCGTGAATAGAAAGATCAAGAGGGCATAAACCCATTCGATCCTGCTTGGTTTCAACAGGCTTTCCCTTAAGAATCCCTTTTTCAACGACATCTTTTCTAAAAGGTCTAAATCCCTATCTTTGTTATACTACAATGAATCAAAGACCGGTGATAACCAAAACCGGTCTTTTTCTATTATATAATTTAACATGATTGCTGAAAGTACACACATGGTTGATGCCGAACGGTTGACCGCAGAGGCAAAAGGAATATTGGCCGGCAATGTATTGTCAGGTGGCTATACCGTGCCCAGTAAAAAACTCTATCCCTACCAGTGGAACTGGGATTCAGGATTTGTAGCTATGGGTTTTGCGCATTTTGACGTGATGCAGGGCATTTCTGAAATGGAGTACCTCTTCAAAGGTCAATGGGAAAATGGCATGTTACCCCACATTATTTTCCATAGCAAGAAGCGAGAGGGCTACTTCCCAGGCCCTGACTATTGGCAAAGTAATAAGGTGCCTTATTCTTCTAAAGAAGTAGACACCTCAGGTATTACTCAGCCACCAGTACATGGTTTTGTGCTGGAACGCATGATGGAAATTGCTCCGGATAATGGTGCCCTGGTAGAATTTGCGAAAGTACTTTTTCATAAAATAGTGAAGCTGCACCGATACTATTATCAGCATCGCGACCCAAACAAAGAAGGCCTGGCCTATATCTACCATCCTTGGGCTTCGGGCAGAGATAATAGCCCGCTGTGGGATGACATACTGAAGAGCATGAAGATCATGCCGGGTGACCTGCCAGCCTATGAGCGTTACGACAATAAAATTGCAGATCCATCGGAACGTCCTTCACAACTAGACTACGACTGCTATGTGTACCTGATGGAGCTGGGTAAAAAGCACGGCTATATGGGTGAGGGCATCTCCAATGAGTCGCCCTTTCTGGTACAAGACACGCTTTTCAATGCTGTATTGATCAAGTCGAACGATGCGCTGATCAGGATGGGAGAGCGCTTTGGCTTCGATACAGGTGAAATTATAGAATGGAACAATCAAAGTCGCAGGGCCTATGACCAAAAGCTGTGGGTTGACGAGCTGGAAATGTATGCGCCTTTTGACATGAGGAACCACAAACACATCAAGCTGAAAGAAATTGGTTCTTTCGTCTCGTTGTATGCCGGTATACCCGATGCCAAGCGTGCCCGTAAGCTCAGAAATAACCTATATGATGTGGCTGATCGGCCGGAAGGTTTCAGAGTAGTGCCTAGCTTCGATATAGACCATTGGGTATTCGATCCCAAAAAATATTGGAAGGGCCCCATTTGGCCTCAAATGAACTGGCTCATCTACCACGGCCTACGCGATTACGGATTTATGGGTACCGCTAAAAAGGTGAAGTGGGATTTTCTCGATTTAGTTAATAAATTAGGTTTTCACGAGTACTTCGATCCGCGCGTGGCAGTTGCCGACAGTCTGGAACATGGTTATGGAGGAGACCATTTTTCATGGACAGCCGCGGTCGTACTCGACCTAATAGCTGACTAATGAATTTTTGGGATTACGCCATCATCTTCCTCTATATCGTGGGCTTTCTAAGCCTGGGATTTATCTTCAAAAATCAATCTGATAAAAACGACTATTATCTGGGAGGGCGCAGCTTTGGCTGGTTTCCGTTAGCACTAAGCACAGCCGCCACTCAGTTATCAGCTGTAAGTTTTATCTCCGCCCCGGCCTTTGTTGGCCTCAAAGAGGGTGGGGGCATGGTTTGGCTCACCTACGAGTTTGCCGTACCCCTGGCCATGATATTCCTCATGGTAGTGCTGGTGCCTACCTTTTACAAATCGGGCATTGTCAGTGTTTATGAGTTTCTGGAGCGTAGGTTCGATAAAAGCACCCGTGTATTACTCAGCGTGGTTTTTCAGATAAGCCGTGCTTTCGGTACGGCTGTGATGATCTTCACTGTGGCCATCATTCTTGAGAGCGTTATTGGTATTCCCATGTGGGCCAGCATTGTCATCATCGGCATTGTCACCATCATCTACTCCCTGTTTGGGGGCATGAAAGCGGTAGTCTATGGCGACATGATCCAAATGATCATTCTCTTTGTAGGCATCATCATCTGCTTTGGTTTCGGGCTGCACTACCTGGGTGGTTGGAGCAACTTTATCGACAAAGTAGATACCAGTCGCATCACCGCAGTCGACTTCTCAAAAATGGGCTTTAATGGTGATGGCTTTGGTTTTTGGCCCATGCTGGTGGGAGGCTTCTTTCTGTATGTGTCTTATTATGGCACAGACCAGAGTCAAGTACAGCGACTGCTTTCTGCCAGTAGTGAAAAGACAATGCGACAAACCCTGGTGGCCAATGGCCTGCTCAGGTTCCCGGTTACCCTGGCCTATTGCATCATGGGGTTGGTCATCGGTACTTTTGCGCTAAGCGAAAGTGGTTTTATGAGCCAGATTCCTGAAGGTAAGCCCGACCGTATGATCCCAATCTTCATCAAAGACTATTTACCCAATGGAGTGATCGGTATTTTGATTGTTGCCATCTTCTCAGCGGCCATGTCATCACTAAGCTCGGCCATCAATTCGTTGAGTGCTGCCTCTGTAGAAGACCTTTTCGCCCGGGGCAAAGAGCTGACTCAAAAACAGTACATGAAATTTTCCAGGCTCACGGCCCTTTTCTGGGGAGTAGTTTGCGTCATCATCGCCTTTTTTGTGGGCGATATTGCCGATACGGTGATTGAGGCCATTAACAAAGTAGGCTCAGTTTCTTTCGGGCCTATTCTCGCCATTTTCATTGCTGCCATGCTGGTGAAAAAGATCAACGGCCTGGGTGCAAATATTGGCCTGTTGGTGGGGGTTGGACTCAACGTATACATGTGGCTGGCTGTGCCTGATATCTTCTGGTTTTGGTGGAATGCCATAGGTGCGGTGGTCACCTTTGTTACAGCTTATGTGGTAAGTGCCTTGGCTCCTAATGTGATGGTTTCAGACAAGAGCCTGAGCATAGAACCCATGAATTTCAATCAAAAAAGCGTCTACATTTTGCTGGCCTTCTTTGTGGTGATCGTGCTCATCTCCCTAAGCCTGCCCAACTGGTTTTAGTCTATGCGCATTCTCTTAGCCCCTGATAAGTTTAAAGGCACCCTCAGTGCCGACCAGGTTTGTGCTGCCATGAGCGAGGGCATTCATGCTGTTGATGAAACTATTGAGGTCATCGTTCAGCCTCTGGCCGATGGGGGTGAAGGTACTTCTGACCTACTAGAGCAGGCCTTGGGTCTTCAAAAAGAATGGGTAGTTGTGAATGATCCACTTTTTCGCCCCATTAAGGCCCATTATTTAAGGAACGAAGAGGTGGCCTTTATCGAAATGGCCCATGCTTCCGGGCTTCAATTGCTAGAAGAAAATGAACGCAGCGCCTTGAATACCACCACTTTTGGTACAGGTGAATTGATCAAACATGCCTTGGACCAGGGAGTAAAGGAAATCTACCTGATGATAGGCGGAAGCGCCACCAATGATGGTGGTATAGGCATGGCTCAGGCTTTGGGCTATGGTTTTGCCTCGGCCGATCAGGTTGCCTTGAAGCCGAATGGCCGTGCACTGGCTGAGATCAATGAACTATCCAGGGGAACGGCTCACAGCAGGTTGACTGAAGTAGAGTTTACCGTTTTATGTGATGTGCAAAACCCACTGTTAGGCCCCAATGGTGCTTCACATGTTTATGGCCCGCAAAAAGGGGCGGATGAAAAGGAGGTGGCTGAGCTGGAACGAGGGCTGCAAAACCTGGCAGGGCTGCTCAATAATGGGTTTGACAATGCACCTGGAGCCGGAGCGGCCGGAGGCTTAGGCTATGGCGCCATGAGCTTTTTAGGAGCAAAACTGAAACCGGGCATCCAGTCGGTGATGGAAATGACTGGCTTTGAGCAAAAGCTGGAAGGGGTAGACCTGATCATTACCGGTGAAGGCAAAATGGACCTGCAGACTGTGGAGGGCAAGGTGATTGCCGGGGTCTCGGAAAAAGCTGCTAAACAGAGCATTCCCTTCGGAGTAATCTGCGGGCTGGCTGAATCACGAGACAAAGTACAGGCCCAAATCAATGCCTGGGGCATCTACCCTTTGGTGAAAGATGAAGTTTCGGTTGACTTCGCACTCAAGCATGCTTTCGAACTGGTAAAGCAGCGTACCACAGAACTGCTTACTGCATTTTTGAAGTCTCAAAGTAACTCTTGACCCAAGGAAGCAGTATATTGAATCATGACCTTTAGACAGGTAATACGACTTGACGCACAGCAGTGGCGGTATACTTCCTTTATAGGTATGTTGCTGACTTCCGTTGCACTCATCGTATTAGCACAGAATTACTATAAGCATGCTGGTTCCGAAGCCTATTCGGTTGGGCTTAGCCTGGTGTACAACCTCATCGTTTATGCCAGTTTTGCCCTCTTTATTTCTCTGATCGTTCGCATATCAGAGCAGATGTCAACCACTCAGCTCAATAAGGCATCTTGGGTTGCACTGCATTTGCTCATAAGCATAGGTTTGGTGCTGGTGCATATGATGCTCTGCAACCTGACCTTGTATGCCATTGGTCTTTCATCATCTCCTGTTTTTCCTCGATTTCTGACCAAATATCTTACCAACGTGGTGCATGTGCACCTGCTGGTGTACTGGGCAGTGGTGGTGATCAAAACCCTCAATCGTTCTCAGGAGAACGCTACAACCATGGAAGCTGAAGCAGATATAAAACCTGAGCTATTGACGCGCTTTGTGGTCAATCAACGGGGCAGAACGATCTATGTGTCTTTCGATCAGGTTTATTGGATAGAAGCCCTCGACCATTACCAAAAACTCCACACGGCCGATGGTTATCACCTCATCAAGGACTCAATGAAAAACCTTGAATCTGTACTGCCTTCTCAACACTTCCAAAGGGCGCACAGGTCTTACATTGTGAATGTAGACAAGGTTACTTCCATCTCGCGAAACACTGTCGACCGCAAAGGCAATCAGGTCCATCTTTCCAATGGTACAGAATTGAAACTAGGCAATGCTTACGTTTCGAGATTCAATAAATAAGCACCTATTCGCGAATTTATTGGCCTCACTGGCGAATAAAAGCTTCTCCTAAACCCCAATAGGAGGCATGTTGGCAGTATGCAAATTAAGAACGCAATTCACGTTTTGGCCCTGTGCCTCCTTTGTGCGTGTCAATCCACAACTGAAATAGTGGAAGGCAGTCCAGAATACTATCTGCAACTGGCTCAGGAAACCGAAGGCTGGTTGGCGAAAAACACACTGGACCCTGAATTGGCACTTTGGCCTGATGCCATGGATGAGCCTGATAATATTGGCATCTCCTATTCTGATGGCATGGCCGGTAAATTGACCTTCTATCTGGACTTGTTCTCAGCTACTGGTGACAGCTATTATAAAGAGCAAGCGATATCAATCGGCAATTACCTATTGGCCAATCTGCCGCAGAAAACAGACTCTTTGAAAGGGAAATTCTGGGCATTTAGTCCTTACGGTAGGGTATGTGGCCCTAGCTTTGCCTTGGCGGAACTGTACAAGATTACTGGCGAAACCAGTCACCGGGATGGGGCCTTGTCCATAGTTGCTGTGCTCGATCATTTTGCAGACAATAAGCAGGATACCCTGTCATGGGATTTGGGTAATGATGTATTAGGAGGGCTTTCCGGCTCCGGTTTGTTTTTGCTGTATGCTCATAAAGAGCTTGGCTCCACAGAGGCGTTGGAAATGGCCACTAAAGCAGGTCACACCATCCTTGGGCGTGCCATGTCGGCCAATGACGGGCTTAGCTGGAAGCGCGGTCAAAACAGTAAATACATCCTGCCCAACTTTTCTCATGGCCCTGCAGGCATTGCCTATTTTCTGCTGTCACTCTATGAGGCTACGGAAGATGAGCAGTTTTTGGAAGGGGCAAAGGCGGCCATTCGTTACCTGGACAGCATTGCAAAAACCGACTTTGGTACTTACCTGATTTCCTATGGCTTTCCTGACCCAGGATGGAGCCGCGCCTTTGATATTGGCTGGGCACACGGTCCTGCGGGTGTGGGGCGCTTGTTTATCAAGATGCACCAATTGACTGGTGAAGCTCAATGGCTGGAAAAAGCAGAAGCTTGCTACAAAGGCATTCTGGCAGCCAGTCCATTTGACACCCCTCCTTCAGAATTTGGAGTAGCGCCTTTCGGTTTTGATCAGCGTTTTGGCCTGGGGGGAGTGATTCGCTATGCCCAGGACCTTTATCGCTATACAGGCAAGGAAGCATATCTGGAATTCTCGAAAACCAACATCACCAGCATGCTGAGCAAAGCTAACAAGGAAGGTGGATTGTCATGGCCCATAGAACGCTTTGGCTTCATGGCCAATGCAGGCGAAGAGGCCACATTCACCGGCTTTTTCTACGGAAGCACGGGTTATGGCACCGTGCTGCTGGAACAATACAACATCATGACAGGCAAGGCAAAAGGGACTCGTTTTGTCGATGATCCATTTTAAATAAAGGAGTGCCATTTACCAGGTTGACTGATTTTTTCTACCAGACTTTATCAAGCTTGTGATGACCATCGGGAATTCGCTATTTTTACCGCGGATTATTTTAATACGAACTCATGAAGATCGGAATCATCAAGGAGGGCAAAGTGCCTATCGACCGCAGGGTACCACTTACACCTTCGCAATGCCAGGAGATATTGGCCACTTACGACCAGGTAACCATCAAATGCCAAAGAAGCGACATTCGCTGCTTCCCTGACAGTGAATACGAAAAGGCGGGGGCAACACTGGTAGATGATGTTTCTGATTGTGAAATAATCCTGGGAGTGAAAGAGGTGCCAATCGAAATGTTGGTATCGGGCAAAACCCATTTCTTCTTTTCGCACACCATCAAAAAGCAAGACTACAACCGTGGTTTGCTCAGGGCTATTCTCGAAAAGCAGATCAGGCTCATCGATTGGGAATGCCTGACCAATAATGAAGGTCAGCGTTTGATTGCTTTTGGTAGATATGCCGGTATTGTGGGTGCTTACAATGGCATTCTCACACTGGGCAAAAGGTATAACCTCTTTCACCTGAGACCTGCTCACGAATGCTTCGACATGGCCGACATGCAAAGCGAGTATGCCAAGGTGAAATTGCCTCCGGTAAAGATCGCACTCACAGGAGGTGGCCGGGTTTCTAAAGGATCAATGGAAGTACTCAATGGCATGGGCATCCGCAAGGTGAGTCCGGCAGAATTTGTATCAGAATATTTTGAAGGACCGGTATATACCCAGCTTAATACACGTGACTATAACAAACGTACCGATGGCCTGGATTTTGACCGTGAAAACTTCTATTCCGACCCTGAAGGTTATGAATCTGACTTCCATCAATACGCTGCCAAGGCTGACTTGCTGATAGCCGGAGCCTTTTGGGACCCTCGTGCTCCTGTACTTTTTACCAGGCATGAAGTACTTGATAGCGACTTTAAAATCAGGGTCATTGCGGACATTACTTGCGACATTGAAGGTTCTATTCCTTCCACCAAAGAACCAAGCACCATTGACGATCCGGTGTACGACTATAACCCCAGCAATGACAAGGTAGAAGCAGCCTTTGCTGATGAAGGCAACGTTACCGTTATGGCGGTAGATAACCTGCCCTGTGAGCTGCCCAGAAACGCTTCAGAAGACTTTGGTAAAGAGTTTTTGAAAAACATTTTGCCCAATCTGTTGGGTGAAGACACTGATCAGGTCATTGAAAGGGCCACCATTACCAATTTGGAAGGCAAGCTGGCGGGCCGATATACCTATCTGCAAGACTATGTAGATGGACATTAATCGCTACATAGAGCATACCAACCTTAAGCCAACACTCACTGCCAATGACATTGATCAACTGGTGGCTGAAGCGAAGGAGCATTCCTTTTTGGGCATTTGTGTGCCCCCGTTTTGGGTGAAAAAAGCCAGCCGCGAAATTGGTGAGACCGACATCCAATTGGTAACCGTTATCGGGTTTCCTTTGGGCTACCAAATGACCGAAGCTAAGCTGATGGAAATTGATAAGGCGATTGATACTGGTGCCAACGAGCTGGACATTGTTATGAATGTTTCGGCTTTCAAAACCGGTCTGCCCTGGACCAAAATTGAACTGGCCAAATGTGCCCATCGCATTCACGAAGCTGGCCTGATGATGAAGGTGATCATAGAAACAGCCTACCTCACCGAAGCTGAGATCGTAACCGCATCGAAAATCTGTGCCGATGCAGGTACCGACTTTGTAAAAACCTCGACAGGTTTTGCAGGCGCGGGGGCCAAAGCTGAGCACATTAGATTGATGCGCGAAAATGTACCCTCTAATGTGGGCATCAAAGCATCGGGTGGTATCAAATCTCTGGCCGATGCCCAAAGTATGATCGAAGCGGGTGCCGACCGAATTGGTGCTTCATCGGGAGTTCAGATCATGAAAGAATTCAATGCGGGCGCTGGAAATTAAAGTCAAAGGCAGGGTGCAAGGCGTGTTTTTCAGAGCCTCTACTCGTGACAAGGCCCTGGAGTTGGGCATCAAAGGCTGGTGCCAGAATGAGCCTGATGGTTCGGTGAGCATTCATGCTGAAGGAGATGAACAAGTTCTATCGCAATTTCTCGCATGGTGTCACCAGGGGCCTAGAATGGCCAAAGTAGAATTACTGGAAAAGAAAGAAGTATCGCTAAGCGGAATGAGTGGTTTTGGAATCAGGCGCTGATCAGGCCGTTTTCTCTATTTCCTGAATGCCCTTGTACTTGTAGAGTTTCAGTCCAAAGTGATTGAAAATACAAAGCTTCATGCGGTTTTGTGCCAACTCAGATCGCTTTTCAGGATCGTAGTAGACAGAGAGTTCCAGTCCGGCAATGATGAAGTTTTGCCGGGTACAGAGCTGATCTACATAGTCGATGAACTCCCTTTTCCAATCGTCCAGATACATGTCATAGTGGCTTCTGCCATCGAAGAGAAGCTCCAACTGATTATCTCCTATTTTGAAACGGTAAATGCCACATAGCACATCGTATAACTCATCAAAGAGGGTAAAGTGAATGGGCTGAAATGCTTCGATGAGTTCAGTGGTATCATCGGTCAGTCTCAGTGGATTGTAAAGCGCATAGTATCCCTCTTTGATCTTATCGACCAACAAAGCCTGAAGCTCTAACCGCATGTCTTGCTGCGCTTGCTTTAGGATGTAGTTCTTGTCAAGAAGAAAGAGGCGATCGCTCATATACTTTAATAACTCACAAAAATACGAGAATTTTATAAATAGGGTTGCTTCCGCCCAGCCTTCTTATCCACAATAATCGAATTTTTCAGAGGCTTAAAGAATGATCCTTAGCAACATATCGAGCCAGAGTAGGTACAAATATTCCAGCTTGAATTTGGATTGATATTGAGGGTTGAAGGCAAACTGGTAAAGAGCAATAGGAATGACCATGGTGACCGTTAACTCAGTGGCATAGGGCCAGCCATTGATTTGAAAGAACTTCGCTATTACTGGTCAGGAGCAAAGCATGATTACTACAACGCGATTCCAGTGAGTAGCCTCCTTTTCTTTCAACACACTGAAAGCAATGAGAATGGCCATAATAAAGTATAGCGCTGTACTGGCGATATAGATAGTAGGATCCTTTATCCAAAGAATTAAGAAAGAGAAGGCCAATCCACTGGTAAGCAATATCGACTTTCTGTCATTCCGTCTTTTCGCCAGGGCCACGGAAATAACAGAAGCCAGAAGACAACATGACAAGTTCAGTAAAGTCTATCAATCACGCTTTTAACGTGCTGCGGCCGTATTCACAATCCTGCCAAAGAAGATGGCGTTCATCATCAGCTTGTTGGTGCCATACCAGAAAGCCCTGAAGTTGGGGTTGTCTACCAGAGATACCACACGGCCACGGCCGAGGGCATTTACCCTTACGGTAGAGGTGCCTTTCATTGCCTCCAAATTTGCATCCGTAATGTATCCGCTTAGCAAGGGCTCATTAGTATATCGGGCCGGGTTGCTGTACATGTTGTCAGATGGGGTAATAAAAGTGTTGCCTCTTCTGAAAGTAGGTAGCTCTTCTTTATAGTATCCAAAAGCCATGGGGTGAGTCAAGTCGAGCTTGCTCATAAATACTCCGCCAGGGGTGAATTGCGCCCTTCTGAAATTCGTCACCTGATCATAGGGTATGTTCTCACCACTTGGCCTTTCGCTGGAGGCATACTTAAGGTTAGTGAATTTTTGACTACTCAGCCAGGTAACTGCACTGCCTGTGCCTATGAGAGTACCTCCGTTTCGTACCCAGTTTTTTAGGTTTTCAACACCTTCCTTGTCCATGCTTACTCCGCCCGTCAAGATGATGGTGTTGTAGCGATCAATGGCGTTGGTAGACAGTCGGTTGGCGGGTAGCTTGGTTACAAGCATGTCCATGCGGGTGTCCAGCAAATGCCAAACTTCACCGGCATCGTAGCTACTGCCTGCCTCTACCATAAGGGCTACTTTAGGTTTTGTAACGGTCGAAAAGGAATTGCTTCCCAATGAAACGCCATCAGTAAGACCGGTGGTTATATTATATACATTGATGCCATCTTCAGTGGCAATTTTCTGCATTTCCAGAAACAGGTCATATTCTGACAATGACTGATTGGCCACGGGTATTAATATGGTGCCATAGTCAAAACTCTCTTCCCTGGCTTTTTCAGCTGTAAAGGGTTGTGTGGCTACTTTTAGTCTTATGCCTTTGCTCAAAAGTCTGTTGGCAGCTCTGGGTGCATAATAGCCATGCCATTCAAAGGCATAAGCATAAGCACTTTGTCCTCCAATGACGGCACCGCTCGGAAACTCAACCTCGGTCACCTTGTCGCCCAGCTGATTGCGACCATAGTCCCTGGCGCTCATCTCGCTGTATTCAAGGTTAAAGGCCAGAGGGTAGGTCCAGGCAGAAATGTCATAGAAAAGGCTATCAGTGAATTCCTTGCGGGTTTCAAACATGGCCTTGATAATCTTGTAATTGCGCTGGTCCAGCGGAACGATATAGCTGTCTTCAGGCTGAAACTCCATCCCGTCAGTCTTAATTCTTCTTGAAGGTCGGTAAAAGTCGATCTCCTGCATTTGCAGAATATCAGCCAGATGATAAGACCTGGCAGCGTCTTTTTCTGCCTTGAAGATGTAGGCCTTTACATCATCATTGTTGGCCTCTCTGAGCACTTTTTTGTAAAAGTCACGCTGGTAGGTGAGCAGTTCTTCACGCATTTCCACAGCCGACTGCCAGGTAGACAAAGCAGCGGTAAACTGATTTCGGATGGTGAATGGGAAGCGCAAAATGCCATTGGCACTCTCCTGAGCATGACCACGAGAGCTGGCTTGCTCAAACAGAATGCCTATACCGCCATTGATGTCGGGGAAGGTAGAGCCTTTGCCATAGTAAAAGTCATCATAACCCTCTTTGGTATAATAGAGCGAACCTATGCGGTCGAGGGCTTTGGCATGGTAGGTGCCGATTTTTGCCGTCAGCTCCTGGTTTTCTTTCGGTGTTAGTGGGTGAGTACGTGAAGGCACTCCGGGCTGAAAGAAGAAAGTGGAGTTGGTACCCATTTCATGATGGTCAGTTAGAATGTTGGGTTTCCACTCATGAAACTTGGCAATGCGATTGCGCGATTCGGGCTGTTGCACAGGCAGCCAGTCCCTGTTCAGGTCAAACCAATAATGGTTGGTGCGCCCACGAGGCCATGCCTCACTGTATTCGCGGTCATTGGGGTCAGGGTTAATGTTTTTGCTTTTGTGCATATTGGCCCATGTACTAAAACGGTTAAGGCCATCGGGGTTGAATGAAGGGTCGAGCAAGACTACCGTATTGCGCAGAGCAGTTTCTATTTCAGGCCCCTGAGCCGCAGCCAGGTAGTAGGCCATGAGCATGGAGGCATTAGAGCCGCTAGGTTCGTTGCCATGGATGCTAAAGCCCAGATATACCACAGAGGGCATTTTTTTCACATCAAATTTTTCAGACTCAGGGGGGTAGGTGAGCCAAACATGATCGGTGCGAATTTTATCGATTCCCGCATGGTTATCGGGGTGAGTAAAGGTAAGCAGTACTTGAGGTCTGCCTTCGTGGGTAGTGCCTATATCTTCCAGAGTCACCCGATCAGAAGCAGCAGCGAGTGCTCGCATGTAATACACCAGCTTATCGTGCGTAATGTGCCATTCGCCCACTTCATGCCCTATTACCGATTGTGGTGTAGGCACTTCCGGGTTATAGTTTACATCATCTGGAAGGTAGTAGGAAAGGTCAACCTGTGAAAAAACAGGGATAGAAAACAGACAAAGCACCAGCCCAACAGCCAGGCCTCTCAATCTTTTCATCATGTAGCGTCAGTCTTTAGCAGAACGATCAATATAGTGATAACGATTGCGTAAAAAAAATGGAAAAAAGATCAATGGATTTCGACCGAACGCAAGTATTTCTGACAATTAATTGTTTATTTCATGTGACAACTTTACTTGTCAAGACATTCACCTAAAGCAGAATTGAGAAGAGCAAACTGAAAAGCCCTGATTTCAGCAATATAAATTTTTGTAAACTGCTCATTATGAACAATTAAATGATTGGAAAAGCCTCGGCTGAGTTCAAATTTGGCTGTATTTTAGGCATTTGAAAAAATCCAATTCTGTATGTTAAGATTAGGTTAAAAGGCCTTGCTATTGATAGCGAAATGTTAACATTTGTTAAAAAGGCCCGACCGACCATTAAATTAGCTTTGCAAATGAATACGTGCGCAAGCATATGACAACACTGAAATACAAATATCTAAATCTAATCTACTTTAAATTTCTTTCTATGAACAAAACTCTACGACAGTTCCTGATGGCTGCTTTGATGGTTGTGATTAGCACAGCTGCTTATGCCCAGGGTTATACCGTAAAAGGTACGATCGTTGACTCGGAATCTGGAGAAGGCGTATTCGGTGCTACCGTTGTGGTAGTAGGCGAACGAAACAAAGGCGCAGTCACAGATGAGCAAGGTGTTTTCAGAATCCCTGGTGTTTCTGGTGATATTACCTTGAGAATCACTTCTATTGGTTACACTGCCAAGGAAGTTAAAAGAAACGTTACCGGTGACACTGACCTGGGTAATATCCAGTTCAATGCTTCAGTTGGTGACTTAGGTGAAATCGTGGTTACATCAAGCGTTATCGACATTGCTAAGCAAAGAGAAACGCCTATTGCTGTATCTACTATCTCTCCTGCTGAGATCTCTTTGAAGATCGGTAATCAGGAATTCCCTGAGATCATGAATAAGACTCCTGGTGTATACGCTACCAAAAACGGTGGTGGTTATGGTGACTCCAGACTCTCACTGAGAGGTTTCGATCAGAGAAACACTTCTTTCCTGATCAACGGACAACCTGTAAATGACATGGAGAATGGCTGGGTATACTGGTCAAACTGGCAAGGTCTTACTGACGTAGCTTCTGGTATCCAAATCCAAAGAGGACTGGGTGCTTCAAGATTGGCTGTACCTTCTGTAGGTGGTACTGTTTCTATCTTCACTAAAGCTGCTGAAAGAGATGCTGGCGGAACTGTGACTTTGGGCGTTGGTAACGATGGTTACCTCAAAACTGGTGCTGCTATCAACACTGGTTTGAACGACAAAGGTTGGGCTGCTTCTTTCCTTTTGAGCCGTTGGCAAGGAAATGGTTACGTAAACAACACTTCAGGTGAAGGTTGGACTTACTTTGCTGCTGTTGGATATGCTCCTGAAGGATCTGCCCATAGCTTCAACTTGTCTTTCCTCGGTGCTGGACAGTGGCACCACCAAAGATCTGCTTTTATTTCTATCCGTGACTACCAAAACTTTGGTGATGAAGGTGGAGATGTAGATCCAAGATACAACATCAACGGAGGTACTTTGAATGGTGAAGAATTCAACATGAGAAGAAACTTCTACAACAAGCCACTGGCTACGTTCAACTGGGATTGGGAAATTTCTAGTGATGTAAAACTCGCTACTTCATTCTACGGTTCTGCCGGACGTGGTGGAGGAACTGGCCCTCGTGGTAACAACTTCCGTAACTCAGACATCAACCTCTATCCTTTCAGAATTGATATGACTGAGCACACGGCTCGTGGAAACGGTGTTGCTTCAAGAAACCCTGATGGTACCATCAACTTCGATAATGTAATCGCTGTCAACAGAGCTACTACTAGCGGATACATTGGTGACCAAGGTGCTGGAAATGCCTTTTCTAATAACCTTATCGGTTCTAACGGATTCAGAAATGACGGTGTTAACAGAGCTGTACTGGTGAGAAGAGCTTCTATGAACTCACACAACTGGGTAGGTGCTATCTCTTCTTTAGACATTGACAAAGGCAACTGGAGATACTCTTTAGGTATTGACCTGAGAAGCTACACTGGTTACCACTACAGAGCCCTTGAAAACCTCATGGGACTTGATGGTTACTATTCTACTGGTGACGAGAACTCTGCTGGTACTATTTACAATACTACCATTGATGCTTCTCCTTTCAGAGATACCGGCCTGGCCGGTCCTAAAATTGACTACTACAACATTGGTTATGTAGGATGGCAAGGTTTCAACGGCTTGATTGAGTACAACGACCAGTCTACATGGACTGCCGTAGTACAAGCTGGCCTTTCTAACCAGTCTTTCCAGAGAAAAGATTTCTTCAACCAATCTGGCCTGCCACTTTCTGAGAAAGTGAACCTTGCTGGTGGATACGTAAAAGGTGGAGCTAACTACAACATCAACTCTGCTAACAACGTGTTCTTCAACGCTGGTTTCATTTCTCGTCAGCCTTTGTTTGACGCTGTATTCCCAGGTTTCCAAAACAACAAAAACCTGAACCTGCAGAATGAGCACATTACTTCATTCGAAGTTGGTTACGGATACACTTCTAACGACTTCGATTTGAACGTGAATGCTTACTCTACTACTTGGGGTAACAGATTCCTCGAAAGAGGTCTGCAAAACGAACAAGGTGATGATGGTACTGCTCAGTTGACTGACATTGATTCACGTCACATGGGTATTGAGTTGGAAGCTACTTACCGTGCTTCAAACGACCTGAAGTTCAGAGGTATGATTTCTGCTGGTGACTGGAAGTACACTAACGACTTCGTAGCTGAGCTTTTCGATGGAAACCGTAACTCAATCGGTACAGGTACACTGTACACTGCAGATGTAAAAGTAGGTGATGCTGCTCAGTTCACTTCTTACTTCGAAGCTGAGTACAGAGTAGATAACTTTACTTTTGATATTGGCTACCGCTACATCGATGGTCTCTATGCTGATTACTCTATCGAAGATGATGCTTTTGCTGATCCTAATAACCTAGGAGCTGTACAATTGCCTTCTTACGGTCTGGTTGACTTCGGTGCTACTACAAGGTTCGACCTGTTCGGTAAAGGTGCTTCTTTCCGTATCAACGTGAACAACTTGTTCAACAACCTGTACATTGCTGAGTCTAACACTAACCAGCATGTTGATACTGATACTGTTGACACTTTTGACGGTATTGACGTTCGCAACCAGGTTTGGTTCGGTTTCGGTACTACCTGGAACGCTACATTGCGCTGGAACTTCTAATCCGACCCGTTCGGTTTAGAATATTCATAAATGATATAAGACAGGAGAAGGTTTTCTTTCTCCTGTTTTTTTATGCCCTTAGTTTTATAGCAACTTCTGCTTGAATTTGCCTGGCAATGAACCGCCCAACTTGGCTCTGGTGTATTCTTCTATCTTTGTGCCGGAAAACCCCTGATTGATTTGCATAGAAAAAAGCTTATTTACCTCAGTTTGCTCGTTCAGGCAGCAATTGTCATTGCCCTGGCCACTGGCGCTTCATTGCTGGTGCAGCCAGTATTTGGAGGTGCTTTGCCTTGGGGTAACCTGCTCACGGGACTGCTGCTCACTCTTTTTCCCATCAACTTTTTGGTTATAAGAAGGGCAGGGGCAACTCATGCTATACCATTAATTGTCTACAGAGCTTGTGTAAACCTGGGATTGATTTTAGGAGCGGCCTGGCTATTTGTTTCTTATGTGCTGGCAGGCAATTGGTCTACTACTTTCCAGGGAGGCGATCTCAATCAAAAGATTTGGATGTATTATACCTATGCAGCTGCCGTACTGCCATTTGCCGGCTACTTCTTAATGAAACTACTGGGCAATTTCTTTAAGAAGTGAATAACCCGATTCAGTAATATTGTTCAGAGTAAATTAACACGGGCAGAGCCCTCTGAATCATAAAAGTCACAGGTTCGGAGAACCTGCGACAGGGGCGATGATTATACCCGACTAATTGACCCTCTTGGCCTCCTCCACTATTTTGCCTCCTTCCCTCACTATTACTTTCGTAACCTTACCCGCTTCATTGGCCACGAATTCAAAACTCAGGCTACTCTGCTTATGAAAGAACTTGGTTTTGCTTTCAGGAAGCAGTGCCAGTTGCATTTGCCCAGCCTTCATATTGAGCTTAGCCTCTGCTTTGGTAAACACCACCTTTCCTGTTTGAGGGGCCAGGTATTCACCTATGTATTTTTCTAGTAGCTTATCGTCAATCGAAATTGCTGTACTAGAGCTCACTTCATGGGCCAACTTGTGATCATAGCTTAAGATTCTGGACATTTTCCAGCTGTCGTTTTCCAAAGTCCATAGGTGGGTGAATTTGGCATCACTGTCATGGCTGTCGCCAATATAGAATGAATGCTCACCGCTGATGATGGCCCCAATACCCTTGAGTGGATAAACCTGCACGGTACCTTCTTTTACTTCTCTTCTCAGCTGCGGCCCATTGGCACAAAGTCCTCCGGAGAGTGACTTCTCCATGTTGGCACGGCCTTTAGTAAAGCCGTTTTTATCGTGATAAAACTCCAGGTCTTCGCTGAGGAAGGATACCATTTTATCTACATCACATTGGTTATAAGCTTGCCAAAATTCACTGTCCTTTTCTAAAATGAGTGCTTCAAGTTTTTCTGGTTGATCAAAGATGGATTGGCCATTTACCGAAAGGGGCGCAATACAGAAGAATATGAGAATAATGGCCCTTGAAAGGCTGTGTTTAGTTGAGTAGTTGAACATTTTGATTTGAGTTTTAACCAAAGGCGACCAGCCTTTTGACTCTATAAGAGAGAGAGCATCGATAAAATGTTGCAGTAAGTTTTAATTTATGTTTCAAGCCATCAGTTGAGCTGTGAAGATTGCACCCTGGCAAGTGCCGGCCAGTCGGCAGACAAGTCGTCACCAAACAGTCTCGGAGAATTGTGGCTGATTAGTCAAACGACCAGCCAGGGCGTGAATAGGCAGACCTACTTACTGTGTCTTGGTTCTAAAAAAAGGGCGACCGGCTTAAAGCCAATCACCCCAATAATCATTTTTACAAGATGCCTTAGACGTACTCGTAACCCAAATTGGCAATACTGAGCATAGCTGCGTTGGTAATGCCATGCTTCATCATTTCTGGCGCATCTTTATGGGCTGCATATGGTGGAATTTCATCTCCAAGTCTCCAGCCATCTTTAAGGCCCGCTTCATTTTGTCCAGGGTAGCCATTAATACCTGCATTGCCGGGCTTGGCCTGCCATTCTGCCCATATGCGATCTACATTGGCATGGTGAATAAAGAATACCGGGTCGTTGGCCGAGGTTTGCAGCGCCTGCATGGTGCCTACATAGTGCCTTGGCGCACTCTGCCATCCTGCGGGAATGGTAATGGCCGGATCGCAGTCGGTAGCAGGAATATTGATTTCCTTGGGAATAAACCTGAATGAGCTGCTGTCCCAGGCACCGCCTGTCCAAGAGTGCACTACGTTGTGTAGGGTAGGTGCTCCGCTGTCAAGTCCCCAGCCTCCCAGATAATTTCTAAAACTGTCTGCTCTGGGCACAAGCGGGTTGAAAGGTGCGGCATCATAAACCGTGCAGGCCATGGCATCTTCTACATCTGTCTGAGTGGGCAGTGTCAATGTGCCCATCATTGCGGGCAAGGCACTGTTGCCCTTGTTTGGGCCGCGGGTGAGGAAGTGGAAGGGGCAGAAGTTGAGATAATCTCCATCTCCATCGGGTACGGTAATGAGATTCAATTCAAAATCACCTTTTTTAAACGGGCCATCAGTAACAGCATAGTTGTCAGAGGCATCGCCAATGTTGCTGCCCATAAAGTCATCGTCAAAAACCTTCTCTACACTAGCGGCATTGGTCCAGTCCCAGTAGGGCACCGCTATTTCTTTTCCCATTACATCGCAGAGGGCATCTTCCAATAGCAATACCAGTTTGCGGTGAAAAGTGAGAAGAGAAGGGCATTTGTGACCTATGCCCCAGCCTTGCTTTCTCGATTGGATAACGGCTAATTGGTGAATGCGCACCAGACTGTCATAGTAGCTGAGAATGTTGTTTTTAAAGAAGGGGGAAACCGTCTTTTTAAGTGCCAGAATACCATCAGTGAAGTCCTTCTTTTCCTGTGCGGTAAGGTCCATTACGTCCTTGCGTTTGCGCACGAGGGTTTGGGGTTTGGGTTTCGAAGGCTTTGATTCGAGGGCGTTGGCTGAAAAGGGCAATGAGGCCATTGCGGCACCACCAATAGATTGCTTGATGAACCGCCTGCGGCTGTTCGGGTTGTTCTTTGGTTCCATAAAAAAAATGTTTTGGTAAAGGAAGATAGCGAAAAAAAATAGAGCTTAAAGAAGAGCCTTTTTAGACTAAATGAAGATGAGGGTGGCTAGCCTGACTTTTCTCCAGATATATATTAGACTATTGCTATTTGATAATGATGAGGGGTGAGGTTTGAAATGATGAATGCTAAATGTTGAATGAATAATGGTTTCACTTAACATTTCTCATTCAACATTAATCATTTAAAATTCATCATTCATGCGTGTTATTTGAAAAACTCCTCAGGGCTTACTTCCAGGTAGTCGCAGATTTTCTTGAAGGTGGAGATGGTCATGTTCTTCTTTCCGACAATCAATCTGTGTGGGTTTATCGATGTATCATGAAAGAACTTCTCGTGAGTGATTGATTTCTCTTTCATCAAACCCTGGATTCGATTTCCCACGTCAAGCATGAAATGCTCATCTCTGTAATATGTTCTTTTTGAGTCGCTCAAAATATAACGTCATTAATGACGTAAGTTCTGCTTTTCATTTTTTATATATAAAGTCATTAATGACGTTGATCTGAGATTTATTATTGATCAAGACAGCAAATCAATCATCATCCGTTTGACTGGGCGATACCCCTCGCCTTGGTCGGTGTTGTCACCGACCAATAGTCCAGGGTTATGGCTGGTTGCACACAAGACCAACCAGGGCGGTTAGGGGCAAGTACATATATGTACTTAATAAAGTCATTTTAAGGTCCGACCTTTGATTTATGAAATTCAGACTTCAAGTTTATGCACGCTTCTAATAAAAAAATCATCATCCGCCTGATCGAGCAAGACTTTAAAATGATAGGCCTGAGCAACCGACTGGATGCTGTGGGTTTTGCAGCAGACTTCCCTAATGTGAGCTATGAAATTTTCGACCTGATGGGTATATCAGATGAAGTGCAGGCCGGTGAGCTGGACAATCAGTATTGGCAATGGGCCCTGGCATCGACCAGTTTTACCCATGGGCTGGAAAAATACCTGGAGTGGGTTTATGAGCAGCTTATGGCTAATGTTAAATGAGAAATGTTGAATGAATAATGAGTTCATTTAACATTTACAAATTTATTAAAATGAGGGAAGTCATAGGTTTAAATCAACTGAACTATCGAATGCGGAAAGGTCATATATTTCTTCAAAGCCCTCAAGACTGGCATCTAGCTCAATTAGTTGTGTGAAACCCCCAACCGCGAAGAGAAGTTGGTAGTCGCGATCCTGATTTATTTGATGTACCACCAAATAAAACTCACGATAAACGATCATATCTTTTTGATAGAGTTTTAATTCTAAACCAGATAATTCGCTTATGCCTAAACTCAGTAAGTCTTCCAAAAAGGAATTAAGCTCACCTCCGTCTATCAATTCTTCTCTAATCGATTTCGAGATTGAATCATTCTGCTCATAAAGAGTTTTGGCATCTTTCAGCGAAGGCTTAGTAAAGTAAGCCACACCACCTACTATGATCAGGAAAACAAAAACCTTCTTCATAAAATACCTTGAAATAATAATAAATATAATTAACTATTTCGAAAAATAACGAATTGCTGTGTAGTTGTTTTCTGGGGTATTGATAAGAATTAGTTGACTATGAAAAACTAAAATGAATAATGGACCGGGTATTCATCATTACCCATTCAAAATTCATCATTCAGCAGCATGTTTTGCAAAAACTGCTTGCCTGTTCTAAACTTTTTATTTCCTTTGTCGTCTCAATAGTACAATGAATACGAACACAGGTACATACTCTTTAAGCATCGCTCCACTTTCAGTGGCAGTACCGGCTGTGTTCAGGCCCAGGCGCTAGTCGCCTATATATACTATGACCGCCTACGCGGTGGTCGCTCCCCCAAGCCCCTATTGTTTATTTTAATTTTTTCGAATCGTTTTGCGATCCCGGGTATTCGGGAGAAGCAATCTGTTCGAGGCTAACGAACTCCGTCTTTATGACGGACTAATTAACAATGAAAACACAATTTACCATACGAGAAGCCCAGGCCACCGACCTTAGCTATGCCGAAGAGATAGTGCTGGAGATTGAAGAATCGGCTAAGATTCGCGGCACGGGCATAGCCAAGCGTACGCCAGCCTATGTTTCGAGCCGAATGTCTGAAGGCAAGGCCGTAATAGCCCTCACCAAGGCCGGTGAATGGGCAGGCTTCTGCTATATTGAGGCCTGGGGCCATGCACGATTTGTCGCCAATTCGGGACTTATCGTCTCCCGAAAATTTAGAGGCCATGGTCTGGCCAAAAAGATCAAAGCGGCCACTTTTGAACTATCACGAAAGCAGTACCCGGAAGCCAAGATTTTTGGACTCACCACTGGGGCAGCGGTGATGAAAATCAATTCAGAGCTGGGCTATAAGCCTGTGGTTTATGATGAGTTGACTAATGATGAGAAGTTTTGGAATGGTTGCCAGAGCTGTGTCAACTATGACATTTTGCAAGCCAAAAAGCGGCAGGCCTGTATTTGTACAGCCATGCTATACAACCCCGCCTGGGAGCAAAACCAAAAGCCCAAACGCAAGCATTGGAAAAGCCGCGAATTGGGTGAAGACCTGAGCCTTTTTGAGCGCTGGGTCAAGTTTAAGAAAAGTGTGCTCCTGAAGCGGGAGACTAAAAAGAACAAGAAGTAAAATGGAAAAGAAAAAGGTAGTCTTAGCCTATAGTGGGGGGCTCGATACCTCTTACTGCGTCAAATATTTGACTGAAGAAAAAAACCTGGAGGTACATTCGGTACTGGTAAACACAGGTGGGTTTGAAGCCGATGAACTGAAGCATGTAGAGAAGAGGGCCTATGAGCTGGGCGTAAGCTCCCATACCGCCCTGGAAGAAACCGCCAACTACTACCAAAAGGTGGTTCGGTTTCTAATCTTTGGCAACATTCTGAAAAATGGTACCTATCCATTGAGCGTAAGTGCTGAGCGTGTGAGCCAGGCCATGGCAATAGCCAAACATGCACAAAACCTGAATGCCGACTATATAGCCCATGGCAGTACTGGTGCTGGCAACGACCAGGTGCGCTTCGACATGATTTTCCAGACTTTTCTACCCAATGCAGAGATCATCACGCCCATTCGCGACATGCGACTTTCGCGCGAGCAAGAGATTGAATACCTGAAAGCAAAAGGTGTGGAAATGGATTTTAAAAAAGCAGCAGCTTATTCCATCAACCAAGGCCTTTGGGGCACCTCAGTAGGGGGTAAGGAAACCCTTAGCTCTCATGGCTATCTGCCCGATGAGGCCTGGCCTACTCAGGTGACTAAAGAGGGCCCTGAGCAGCTCGAACTCCACTTTGTAAAGGGTGAGCTGAAAGGCATAAACGACCAGTCTTTTGACAAGCCATATGAAGCCATTCAATACCTGGAAAAGCTGGCAGGACCTTACGGCATTGGCCGCGATATCCATGTGGGCGATACCATCATAGGCATTAAAGGTCGGGTAGGTTTTGAAGCCGCAGCAGCCGTGCTTATTGTCAAAGCGCATCATGCGCTCGAAAAGCATGTGCTCACCAAATGGCAGCTTTACTGGAAAGACCAAATTGCTTCATTCTATGGCAACTGGCTGCACGAGGGGCAATTTATGGACCCTGTGATGCGCGACCAGGAAGCAATGATGGAAAACACTCAGCAAAATGTTACGGGCAAGGTATTCATCACCCTGCAACCCTATCGCTACCAGATCAATGGGATAGAATCAAAGCATGACCTGATGTCGGCTAAGTTTGGCCACTATGGCGAAATGAACAAGACATGGACGGGCGATGATGTGAAAGGCTTTGCCAAGATCTTTGGCAACCAGAACGCGATTTATCACCAGGTAAATAAAGAATCATGATCAAGGCAGGAATCATAGGGGGCGCAGGCTATACAGGAGGGGAATTAATCCGCCTGCTGACCCACCATCCTGAAGCAGAAATTGCCTTTGTGCAAAGCCGAAGTCAGGCCGGAAAGGGCCTGGCTGAGGTTCACCAGGACTTGTTAGGGGAGACAGACCTCAAGTTTTCCAGCGAAATCAGTTTCGATATTGATGTGCTGTTTCTCTGCATGGGCCATGGTGCATCAACTGAGTTTTTTGCAGAAAATGAAGTACCTGCAGGGGTGAAGGTGGTAGACCTGAGTCAGGACTATCGCATGGACGAGAGCAAGGTCTATGGCCTGCCTGAGTTGAATAAAGAAGACATTAAAGGCGCTGACTTTGTCGCCAACCCTGGCTGTTTTGCCACGGCCATACAGCTAGCATTGCTTCCCCTTGCACACAACGGTACATTGAAAGAGGTGCACCTCTCCGGCATTACCGGCTCTACCGGTGCTGGCGTGAAACCTTCAACTACCACACATTTTAGCTGGCGAGAAGGCAACATGTCTACCTACAAAGCTTTTGAGCATCAGCACATGGCAGAGGTAACCCGAAGTTTGATGCAGTACCAGCCCTGGCATGAGCAGCCGATCAACTTTATCCCCTATCGGGGCAACTTCACTCGTGGCATTCTCATTACTGCTTACCAGTACATAGAGTGGCCGTTGGAAGAAGCCGTCAAGGTGTATAAGGAATTCTACGAAGACCATCCATTTACCTGGGTAAGTGAAGCCCCACTGGACGTAAAGCAAGTAGTGAATACCAACAAGTGCTACGTCCACCTGAGCCTGCACAATGGTTACCTCATGATCCAATCGGTGATTGACAACCTACTTAAAGGAGCCTCGGGTCAGGCAGTGCAGAACATGAACCTGATGTTTGGGCTTGAAGAGAGCACCGGGTTAAAACTGAAAGGCTCAGCTTTTTAATAAAGAAAGGAGATTAGAAATGAATATCGCAATCATAGGAGTAGGTAATTTAGGACTGGCCATCGCCAAAGGAATTTTGTCGTCAGACACCTTGCAGGTGAACGCCCTTTACCTCACCAAAAGAAATATCACCAGCCTGGAATCATGGGCAGAAAATCACAGTTCGGTCAAGTTGACCCAGGACAATAAAGAGGCCATTGAGGCTTCTGAGGTGGTCATCTTTGCCGTACAGCCGGGACAGCTCAGCAATTTGCTCTGGGACCTGAAGTCGGTGCTCAACCCTTCAAAACACACGATTATTTCCACCATTACTGGTAAGAAAATCACCGACTTTGAATCTATGCTGGGCAAGGAGTTTGCCATCATCCGCAGCATGCCCAATACGGCCGCTGCAGTGGGGCAGTCCATGACCTGTATTAGTGGTAATGCCAAGGCGCAAAACCGCCTGATACTGGCAGAAGATATTCTCGGTACCTTGGGCCGCGTCATGGTCATAGATGAAGAGCTTATGCAAGCGGCTACGGTAGTCTGTGCCAGTGGCATCGCCTTCTGGATGCGCCTGATCAGGGCTACCACCCAAGGGGCCATTCAGCTGGGCTTTGATGCACCAGAAGCACAGGACATGGCTGTGCAAACCTGCCTTGGAGCTGCCAGCCTGCTACAGTTGGGAGGCGGCCATCCTGAGTCGGAGATAGACCGGGTAACTACGCCTAAAGGTTGCACCATTGAAGGGCTAAATGAGATGGAGCACCAGGGGCTGAGCTCAGCGCTGATCAAAGGCCTGGTGACCTCTTTCAACAAGATTGACGACATTAAAAAAAGCAGCTGATGGAACTCTTCGATGTATATCCGCTATATCCGATAGAGCCGGTAAAAGCACTGGGCTCACTATTGTGGGACAAGGATGGCAAGGAATACCTGGACCTGTATGGCGGCCATGCTGTAATTTCTATTGGGCACAGCCATCCACATTACGTCAAGCGATTGAGCGAGCAACTCGCCAATATTGGTTTTTACTCTAATGCAGTGGAAAATTCACTGCAGAAGGAACTGGCACTTAAACTGGGGCAGGCCTCAGGCTATCAGGAGTACAAACTGTTTTTATGTAGCACCGGGGCGGAAGCCAATGAAAATGCACTGAAACTGGCCTCTTTTCACACAGGAAGAAAGAAAATTGTAGCCTTAGAAGGTGCCTTTCATGGTCGTACTTCTGGCGCAGTAGCCGCTACACACAACCCTAAAATAGTGGCTCCTTTCAATGCCAATCATGAGGTGGAGTTCATTCCTCTCAACGATCTGGAAGCACTGGAACTGGCCATTGATGAAGATGTGGCTGGTTTGATCATAGAAGGCATTCAGGGAGTGGCGGGCCTATATGAGCCTACCAAAGAATTTCTCTTGAAAGCCCAGGAGCTTTGCGAAGAGCATGGGGTAGTATTTATACTGGACGAAGTACAGTCGGGCGCAGGTCGTACCGGTAAATTTTTCGCTCATCAGCATGCTGGCATTCGTCCTGACGTGATCACCCTGGCCAAAGGAATGGGCAACGGTTTTCCTGTGGCATCAGTGCTCATTTCTCCGCAGATTGAGCCCTGGCATGGCATGCTGGGTACTACTTTTGGTGGTAACCACCTGGCTTGCAATGCGGCCTTGGTGGTGCTGGAAGTACTGCAAGAAGAGCAGCTGATTGCCAATGCGGCCAAACTGGGTACTTATGTAGCCGAAACACTTTCGGCTATTCCTGAAGTAGTTGAAGTGCGGGGCAAAGGCTTGATGATTGGGGCCGAATTCGACTTCCCAATAGCCGACCTTCGTAAGCGACTGCTCTTTGAACATCAGATTTTCACAGGTTCTGCGGCCAACAAAAATACTTTACGACTGCTGCCTTCTTTGGCAGTGACAAAAGCTGAACTGGACCAGTTTTTTGAGGCATTGAAGCAAGAACTCTCACTAATTGAAAACGCATCATGAATCACTTTACTTCCATAGACGATGTAGGCGACCCGGAACCGCTGGTTCAACTCGCCTTTGACTGTAAACGCAAAGCATTTGAACCAGATTTTGCCCCTGGTAGAAAAGTAGGTTTGATTTTTCTGAACCCCAGCCTGCGCACCCGATTGAGCTCGCAAGTGGCCGCCCGCAATCTTGGAGCCGAGGCCATTGTGCTGGACATTGGCAAAGACGGCTGGGCGCTGGAGTTTGAAGATGGCGCAACCATGGATGGCAATAAGGCTGAGCACATCAAGGAAGCTGCGGCTGTGATGGGGCGCTATTTCGATGTGCTGGGCGTACGTACTTTTCCTGAGCTGAAAGACAGAGAAGCAGACTATAATGAAACGCTGCTCAGCAACTTTATTAAACAAGCGGGCATTCCGGTAGTGAGTCTGGAATCTGCTACACGACATCCTCTACAGAGCCTGGCCGATTTGCTGACGATCAAAGAGCAATGGAAGGAAGCTCGAAAGCCAAAGGTGGTACTCACCTGGGCGCCACACATCAAGGCACTGCCCCAGGCAGTACCCAATTCTTTTGCAGAATGGGCATTGGCGGCCGATATGGATCTGACCATTACTAACCCCGAAGGCTATGACCTGGCACCCAAATTTCTGGGCGATGCTCCGGTGATTCACGATCAGTATGAAGCCTTGAAAGATGCCGACTTCATCTATGTGAAAAACTGGTCTTCTTATGAACAATACGGTCAGATTTTGAGCACCGATGCCAACTGGACGATCAGCAATGACCACCTGGCCGTGACTAATAATGCGAAGGTGATGCATTGCCTGCCGGTGCGCAGAGGACTGGTGATTAAAGATGAAGTGCTTGATAGTCCTAATGCCATCCACCTGGAACAATCCGAAAATCGGGTATGGGCAGCACAGGCTGTTTTTAAAAGCTTATTGACCCATAAATAGCAGGCTGATGGAAAAACTGACGATTGTAAAGATTGGAGGGAAGGTCATTGACGATGAAGCCTCTTTGGATCAGTTTCTGACGGATTTTGCCAGCCTGGCCGGACCGAAAATACTGGTGCATGGCGGAGGCAAGATCGCTTCTGACATAGGCCAAAAGCTAGGCATTGAGCCAGTTTACCTTGAGGGCAGAAGAATCACGGACCAGACCACACTCGACCTGGTGACCATGGTGTATGGCGGCCTGGTGAATAAAAAAATGGTGGCAAAACTTCAGTCAATCAATCAAAACGCTTTGGGCCTTACAGGTGCCGATGGCAATGTGCTTTTGGCTAAGAAACGCCCCGTCAAAGAAATTGATTTTGGTTTTGCTGGAGATGTGAATCGCGACTCTGTCAATATTGTCGCTCTGATGAAATTGCTGGAAGCTGAGTTCATTCCAGTACTTTGTGCGCTAACCCATGATGGCCAGGGCAACATACTCAATACCAATGCCGACACCATTGCCAGTATTTTGGCAGCCGGACTTAGTAAACCATTTGAGGCAGTAGAATTGGTCTACTGCTTTGAACAGCCGGGAGTGTTGAGCGATTTTGTAGCAAAGACCGTCATTCCACATATCAACCAGGAGAAATACACTGAGCTAAAGAATTCGGGAATCATCAATGAGGGCATGATCCCTAAAATGGAGAATGCCTTTGGTGCTTTAGAAGCGGGAGTGGATGCCGTGAAGATTGGCCATTTTTCTGATATTGCCACCTTGGCCAGTGGAACAGCAATCGGTACTAAAATCACATGGAAATGACATTGACGGAAAAGGCAATTGCTTTGCTGAAAAAGCTGATAGAAACGCCTTCTATGAGTCGTGAAGAGCATGATACAGCCGATTTGATTGAAGCATTTCTTACAGAAGAAGGTGCCAAAACTCACCGCCTTGGCAATAATGTTTGGGCCAAAAACCAGCATTTCGATTCGGCTAAGCCTACGCTCTTACTCAACTCACACCACGATACTGTAAAGCCGAATGCAGGCTATACCAAAGACCCATTCAAAGCCATTGTAGAGGACGGCAAACTTTACGGATTGGGTAGTAATGACGCAGGTGGCTGCCTGGTCTCTTTGATGGCTACTTTTCTGCACTTTTATGAGCAGCCTGATATGGCCTATAACCTGGTGTTGGCAGCCAGTGCAGAGGAAGAAATATCTGGGAAGGGAGGTATTGAAAAGTTAATCCCGGAGCTGCCCAAAATGGCCCTGGCCCTGGTAGGGGAGCCTACTCAAATGCAAATGGCAGTGGCAGAAAAAGGTCTGATGGTGTTGGATTGTGTCGCCCATGGTGAGGCGGGTCATGCAGCCCGTGATGAAGGCGAAAATGCGCTTTATAAGGCCATTGAAGACATCAATTGGTTCAAGAACTATGAGTTTGAAAAGTCTTCAGATGCTTTAGGCCCAGTGAAGATGAGCGTAACGGTGATTGAGGCTGGCAAGCAACACAATGTAGTGCCCGATCGCTGCCACTTTGTGGTAGATGTGCGAACTACCGATGCCTATTCCAATGAAGATACGCTCGAAATTATTCGCAATCATGTTGACTGTGAGGTGACTCCAAGGTCTACCCGACTCAATCCTTCTGGCATTGCTATGGAGCATCCTTTGGTGCAAGCTGGCTTGAGCATGGGCAGAGAAACTTATGGTTCTCCCACACTTTCAGATCAGGCATTGATGTCTTTCCCATCTCTGAAAATGGGGCCTGGAGATTCCGCCCGGTCTCATACAGCTGACGAATACATTTACCTTTCTGAGATTGAAGAGGGGATTAAGATTTATATTCAACTTTTAGAAAATTTTAACCAACGTCTTTGCGAGGAATGAGCGCAGCGATTGACGCGGCAATCTCCTGGTCGACAAGGAGATTGCCTGCCTGTCGGCAGACAGGCTTCACATGCGTTCGCAATGACGACTATTAACTTCTAGCTTCTGACTTCCTACTTCCATATGAAACTCTGGCAAAAAGAAACCCAAGTATCCGAGATTGTTGAGCGCTACACAGTGGGCCGCGATCTTGAATTCGACATACAACTGGCCCCTTATGATGTGCTGGGCTCCCTTGCGCATACTGAAATGCTCGCGACTATTGACCTGCTGGAGGTGGGTGAAAAGGAGCAGATACATAGAGAGCTCAAAGCCATCTATCAGGACATTGTCAATGGCGACTTTGCCATGCGGGAAGGGGTGGAAGACATCCACTCGCAAGTAGAGCTGATGCTGACTGAGCGCCTGGGAGATATTGGAAAAAAGATCCATAGTGGCCGCTCTCGCAACGATCAGGTTCTGGTTGACCTGAAGCTATTTATGCGTCAGGAAATCAAAGAAGTGGTGGAGGGCACACAAGTGCTTTTCGGTAGACTGACACAACTTAGCGAGCAATACAAAGACGTTTTGATGCCGGGCTATACCCACATGCAAGTGGCCATGCCTTCTTCTTTTGGGCTGTGGTTTGGCGCTTATGCCGAAAGCCTGGTTGATGATGTGCACATGATGCATGCGGCCTATAAAGTGGTGAATAAAAACCCCTTGGGCTCAGGAGCTGGCTATGGCTCTTCCTTTCCGCTCAACCGAAAGCTGACCACTGAATTGCTGGGTTTTGAAGACCTGAATTACAATGTGGTCTATGCCATGATGGGCCGAGGCAAAGCGGAGAAATCGCTGGGTATGGGCATGTCGGCCATAGCGGCTACCCTGGGCAAGTTCGCCATGGACATTTGCCTCTACATGGGGCAAGACTTTGGCTTTCTTTCTTTCCCCGATGAGCTGACTACTGGCTCCAGCATCATGCCCCACAAAAAGAACCCTGATGTGTTTGAGCTCATGCGTGGCAAGTGCAACCGCATTCAGGCCCTACCCAATGACATTGCCCTCATCACCGCTAACCTTCCAGTGGGCTATCACCGCGAAATGCAGCTGATCAAAGAAGTGCTTTTTCCTGCTATTCAGGATATGAAAGATTGCCTCTTTATGGCTGATTTTATGCTGCAAAAGATAAAGATCAACCGACATCTGGTGATGAAAGACAAGTACCTCTACCTCTTCAGCGTGGAAGAAACCAACCGACTGGTGCTACAGGGCGTGCCTTTCCGTGATGCGTACAAGCAGGTGGGTATGGCCATCGAAAGGGGAGAGTTTGACCCTGAACGCTCAGTGAATCACAACCATGAAGGGAGCATCGGTCAACTCAATCTGGAAGAAATCAAAGCCATGATGGAAAAGGCCGTTGAGGGTTTTGAGTTTGGAAAGTGGGAGCGGGCAATACTTGCACTGGTCTAGATGTGTAATGCATTCGGAGACTTATTCTTTGAACTCTCCAATGTATCGCTCGACAGAAGTTGTTTCATAAGACTTTGCTCTGTCGAATTCCATTCTTAGCTGACGCCTAAGTTCTAGTCGGTTTGCTGAAATTTTCTTAACAAACAGAAACCCATCTAAAATTCCTTCACTATTAACCCTGCTGCTTTTGAGTTTAATTGTTTTGTAGTCGAAAAGCGGTTGCCAGCTTCCCGAGTCAATTATCCTGTCATTCCTGAAAATTTGATAGCTCCTGTCTAAATTAAATTTAAACCTAAGCATCCTTTTCTCCAGATCCGCAGCCTGAATCAGAAGGCTGCTGTCGCGGTAATATTCTTTTTCTTTTTCAGCATTGTACCATCTTCCAGTCATTCCACTACTCCTGGATTCCTTTTTGTGCTTTTTTGGAAGTGTTTTATTGTATCTCCAGTATCGATTTGTCAACAGGTCTATGATTTTGGCACTGTCTTGTAAATTGACTTTTTTGACCGTAATGGTCTTCTTACCTGCACATGTCCAGTACTCAAGGCTTAATTCATTTTGTTGAACTTTCTTAATGACAAAAGCGATGTCAATCGATGTGTTCATTACATCCTCCATGCGCAACACTATGTTTTTACCGTGATTAGCTACGCTCCAATATGCACCGTATTCCGACACATAATTGGACTGTTGACTAATAAAAGACCTTACCTCTGAATGGTATTCAGGCAAAACTATCCCAGAGTCTTCCAGGGTGTTCTTGAATCTTATCAATTCGGTGTTGGGCTTTTTTCCCTTCCAGCTAAACTGCCATATCGACTCCTTTAATGTTGCTCTGATATCATCCACGGATGCATCTAAATTGTATTCAGGTAGTTTCCATAAAGTAGTTGATAGTGAAGTATCTACTGCAATTCTCATTTTTTGAGAGGTCCATTCCTCAATGGAAAAAGAAATTTGTCGGGAATTGGATTGATAAAAAATCAAAGAATCACCCTCGATACGGTACCTAAGAGGGCTTTTGTTAATTGTCACTCCCGACATCTCCGTTCGCATGGAATCCCGATGAAAAAAATAATAAATAGGCTGATAAGGTTCTGAGCATCCCTGTTCTGGGCCAAATCCTGATGGTACTGCAGAAATCCAGCGAGACTCAAGTGGGAATTGTGTTAGTTGAGAGAATCCCTGACCCGGAAAGACGCAAAGTATAACAAACGTGAACAACACCCTCATACCTCAATAAAGTAGAATTTATTTGAAAACCCCCAGTACAATGGATTGGAGGAACATTCGCAGAATAAGCGGTTTACTTCACCACCACGGCCTTGGCAATTTCTTGTGCGCGCTGCCTGATTTTGTCGATATCTCCTTCTGCGTTACTGTGCGCCAGGGCCACGCCCATTCTGCGGTAAGGCCGGGTGCTGGGCTTGCCGAAAATCTTTACTTCGCTATAAGGCAGGTCTTTTACTTTTTCTAATCCACAATATTCTGGAGTGGTGCCACTGGCTTCGGTGAGTATTACTGCACTGGCTCCTGCTCGCTGTAGTGTGATTTCAGGAATGGGAAGTCCGAAAATGGCGCGCGCATGCAATTGAAACTGGTTGTACTCCTGAGTGCCTGCCAGGGTAACCAAGGCAGTATCGTGCGGTCGGGGGCTTACTTCATTGAAGTATACCTTGTCTTCGGTAATGAAAAACTCCACACCCCATACCCCGGCACCACCCAGTGCCCAGGTGATTTTCTGTGCCATTGCCTTGGCTTCTTCCAACTGTTCAGGCCTGATTTGGGTAGGCTGCCAGCTTTCCTGATAGTCGCCCCGGAGCTGCTTGTGCCCTATGGGCGGACAAAAGATAGTAGGCCCCGCCTTTTGCGTTACTGCCAGCAGGGTCACCTCACTTTCAAAGGGGATGTACTCTTCTACCAACACTATGTTAGAGTTGCTATTCTCTTGCGTGGCAGCTTGCCATGCTACTTCTATATCGGTACTTTCTCTGATGAGTGATTGCCCTTTGCCCGAACTAGAGGAGAGGGATTTAACAATGCATGGAAGCCCCAGACGTTTTGCACAGAAGATCAGCTCATCCAGGTTGGAGGCATAGAGGTAATTGGGGGTGCGTAGCTTTAAAACCTTAGCTGCCAGGTGCCTACAGGCTTTTCTATTGGTGGTAGTCTGGCAGGCTTTGGCACTGGGCACCACCTGAAAGCCTCTTTGTTCAAAGGCCCTAAGGCAGTCTTGATGCACCGCTTCAAGTTCTGGGATAATGACATCGGGCTTATGCTTTTTGACAATCCTGTCCAAGGCTTCTCCGTCTTGCAGATTGGTCACTTCCCAATCTTGAGACACCTGCATGGCAGGCGCATTCTTATAGCGGTCGGCAGCCACCACTGTATGGCCTAATTCCTGACAGGCCAGGCTAATTTCTTTGCCTAGTTCACCTGCCCCTAAAAGCAGTACCTTTGCTGACATACGCTAATTGGTTGATGATTAAAGATAACAAAGGAATAGTATGAATAAGCTGGGGGAAACACTTAACTGAGATTTTTTTTCGGTATAAAATTTGTTGCCATATTGCCTTTATGTGTGTCAACCGTTCGTTCTATTTCATTCTTATCATGTCTTTGCTGCCCTTTATGCTGCAGGCACAAGACAATGCGCTTAATTCATTATCCATCACTGTTGAAGGGACTGGTCCGGGGGGTTACACCTTCTTTGCCGATAACAATTCTCCTGATGATTTTCACGTAATCATTACGATGACAAGGCTCATTCAGCTGCGTTGCGAGTGTACATTGCCATTTGCTTCGAATGTTGGGCCAGGTAGAACTAAGCTCTTTTCGCTCAAGCGGGATGGATTGTCAGATTCTCACGATTATAATTATGAATGGAGTTTTATGGTGGGGCATGTCAACCCCAAGGTTAAGAAAGATGCTGTGTATTTGATGCCTATTGCCAACGGTGTCATTACTGAGACCATTGAACTGAAAAACATACAGGAAGCCTATGGAGATGAACTTCCGGCTGAAGAGGAATTGCCGGCTGAGAATTTTTACGGCATCGGTTTTAAAATGCACAGGGGAGATACCATTTATGCGGCTCGTGATGGCAAAGTGCGCAGCATTAAGGATGGCAGGGAAAGCAGAAAAGAAAATTCGGTGTTCTCAAGAGATGAAAATGAGATTTCAATTCTCCATAAAGACAAAACCATTGCCACCTATTCTATCATTAGAAATGGCAGCTTTCTGGTAAAAGAACGCGAGAGCATAGTGGCCGGACAGCCATTGGCCATTGTCGGGGGAGACAATTACACGGTTGGTCCACATGTTCGCTTTATGCTGTCATACCTGTATTTTGACGAAAGACATGCGAGTGATCATACCTATAAATGGCACTACTTGAAACCGGCATTTGCCACCGAAAGGCATAAACCTAAAGTTTTGGAAGATAAAGTGGCATACAAAGCAGTGCGACCTGAAGACGTCTTGATTCAGGACCTCTCTAAACGAGCGATCAAAAGGAGAAAAAAGAAACAGAATGGAGGTTAAATCAACTCCAGTCCGTAAACCGCAAATGCATAGAGGGTGATAATGAGAATGATTGCCTGACTTATCTTTTTCGGTTTGTCAGGCACACCCATGGTGCGGATCACCTTTACATTAAGCCCCAACGCAATCAATATCAGGGCCAGTGATATGCCGAAAACCAGGTCATTGGTTTCTGACTCTACCCAAGCCTGGTTGATGGCTACTTCCATCAATAGTGAAACTAGCGTGAGTACAATGGAGCCTTGATGTATGCGTTTGATGTTCATGGTAGCCAAAAGTCGAATATGATGTCATTCATGCACTTGAAATGCCCCTTAGGACACTTGTCATAGCCTATTTTGGAGCAAGGTCTGCACTTTACTTTCTTGCTTTCCAAAAGCGTAAACTTGGTTTGATAAGGGTACATGCCAAATTCAGGAATGGTATTGCCCCATATGGAAAAGACATTCTTTTTCAGCGCTGCGGCTATGTGCATCATGCCGGTGTCATGCGTAAAAACATAGCTGGCCCTTTTGAGCACCGAGGCCGATTGATTGATGTTGAATTTGCCACAGGCATTGTAGATCAAGGCCTTTTTACCTAATTCTCTCAAAGGCTCCTTAAAGTCTTCCTTCTCGTGTTTTCGGTCAAAGAAATCGGCAATTCGTTCTCCATTTTCTACATCCTCCTTGCCGCCTAGTAGCACTATGGGCTTGTTGATTTTATCGCAAAGCTCGATCATGCGGTCAAGAGGTAACTTTTTGGTGGCATGAGCACCACCAATAGCGAAAGCCACTATGTCTTTCTGGTGCGTTTCGGGCAGCCAGTCAGTTTCAATCTCATCCTTTTCGGGTATAAAATAATCGAGTCCCAGGGCATCTTTTTTCACGCCCAATTCCTTGGCAGCTTTCAGGTATCGGTCTACAATGTGGATGTTGGGTAGTTTGTTCACCTTGAAATTCACGATCAGCCATTTCTCCCAATTGAGCTTGGGGAAGGCAGCCGAAGGCCTGCTCAGTTTAGCCTTGAGCCTACGCGTGCGCAGGTTGTTGTGCAGGTCTACTACATAGTCAAATTGCTCTGCTTTCAGCTTTTGCGCCAGCGCTGCAATACCCTCTTCCAGTAGGTGAACTTTGTCTATGTAAATGTTGGCCTCCACCAGAGAAGCATATTGCTTTTTAGTACAATAGTGCACCTCTACTTCGTCCAGTTGGGTTTTGATGGCGCGCACTACTGGAGTGGTGAGCACAATGTCGCCTATGGAAGAAAAGCGGATGACCAGAACCTTTTTAGGCATTACTGGTGATTTTCGCCTTGCGCTCTTCAAAGAATTTCCTGATTTCATCGCGGCCAAGGGCATTGAAGCACATGTCAGCCGTCAGCCCGCCTTTGCGCCCTGCCAGGAGTCCGAAACGCATATGGTGATAGCCATCCATTTCGTGGGCATCGGGGTTGATTGAGAGTTTTACACCCTGGTTGAGTGCATAGTGCACCCAGCGCCAGTCCAGGTCAAGTCGCCAAGGGTTGGCATTGATCTCAATCACCACATTGTGTTTGGCACAATGGTCTATGACGGCCTTATGATCAATGGGGTAGCCCTCGCGCCTAAGCAGCAGCCTGCCAGTGGGATGACCCAGAATGGTGGTGTATGGATTTTCTATGGCAGTCAACAGCCGTTGCGTTGCCTTTTGCTTGTTCATATTCAGCACCGAGTGCACTGAAGCAACGATAAAGTCGAAGCTACTCAATACCTCATCATCATAGTCTAGCTGGCCATCATACAGAATGTCTGACTCAATGCCTTTGAAGATTTTGAAAGGTGCAAGTTCTTCGTTCAGCTGGTCAATTTCTTTGTGTTGGCTCATCACCCGGTCTTCTTCCAGCCCATGGGCATAAAAAGCCGACTTACTATGGTCGCAAATGCCCAGGTATTCATAGCCCAACTCTTTGCAGTATTCGGCCATTTGCCTAAGACTGTGCTTACCATCACTGTAGGTGGAGTGGTTGTGTAGAATGCCCTTTAGGTCTTCCATCTCCACCAGTTTGGGCAGTTTACCCAGTTTGGCGGCCTCCAGTTCGAAGTCACCTTCACGCAGTTCTGGCATAATAAAGTCCATGCCAGCTGCCCCGTAAATGTCTTTTTCATCGGTGAATGAACCACCCATGGCCAGGTCTCTCAGTGTTTCCTTTTCTTTTACCGGAATGTTCAAATGGGCCACGCTGCCAGTATTCAGAAACTGCGCATTTATAAAATCGCCTGGCTGGCAAAAACTCAGCACCACTGGCACATTTGATTCTTTGTATTTGCCGCGCCAGGTCACAGGTCCGCTGGCTTTCAGGTTTTGGGTAAAGTCTTCGTTAGCCTCCAGCAACTCCTCGGTGGCATCAAAATCTTCTGAGGCTACTAATAATTCAATGGCTTCAATCACTTCCATTTGCCTTCTGAGCTCTCCGGTAGCTTCTATTTGCTGATCAGGCAGCGCGCTTTTTAAGCTTTCCATCACCTCATTGGCCAGCTTTTCAGCTTCAGAAAAGTGGAGTTTATGGGCGTTGGCTTCCTTAAACTCCAGAGCCTTTAGCAGGGTAGTTTGTGTCTTTTCACCAAAGCCCTTGAGCTTGGCTACCTGGCCGGTATTGGCGGCCTCTTTCAGTTCATAACCACTTTCAATACCCAGCTCTTTCCAAAGCACCTTGATCTTCTTTGGACCAATGCCTTTGATGTCGAGCAATTCTACTATGCCCTGAGGGGTTTTTTCGAGGTACTCGCTCAAACCAGTAGATGTGCCCGTTTGGTTTATCTCATTGATGGCAGCGGCAATGCCTTTGCCCACACCATCAATCGATTCTAGCTCAGAGAGTGACAAGCTAGCCAGTTCTACATCCGATTTGTCCAAATTGAATGCCGCATTCGTGTAACCTCTGATCTTAAATGCGTTTTCATCATGCAGCTCCATAAGTGCTGCCTGCAACTTGAGTTGTTTCAGTATTGTCTTGTTGTCCAAAGGCCCTTGGGGTTAATCTTTCTTGAAGGAAAGCTCCTTTTATTAATGAGGGAACATTCCTATTTTCACTGGAAAGCTAAGGCAAAATTAACGCATTATGAACTATTGGCTGATCAAATCCGAACCCAACGAGTATTCATGGGATGATTTAGTGAAACTGGGTAGAGACCACTGGGACGGAGTGAGAAACTATGCTGCCCGACTGCATATGAAGAATATGAAAGTGGGCGATCTGGCGTTCTTTTATCACAGTGTGAATGAAAAATCGATCGTTGGCATAGCCGAATGCGTAAGAGAATATTACCCGGACCCCACTACTGATGACGACCGATGGGTAGTGGTGGATTTTGTGCCCAAAGAAAAGCTCAAAAGGGCAGTAACGCTGTCTGAGATCAAAGCCGATGACAGGCTTCAGGAAATGGCCCTGATCAGAATATCGAGGCTTTCGGTACAGCCGGTGAAGAAAGAAGAATTTGACATCATTTTGGAAATGGCCAATAGCTAATTATGAGAAATCTGCTGAGTCTGTTACTATTAGTTTTTTGCCTGAGCGTACAGGGCCAGGTAGAGTATGGTCCGCGTTATGAGCAAGCTCACGACTGGCTGAATAATAGTTACCTGGTGATCTCGAACGAAACAGAGGGTGTGATGATAGCCCAGGCAGATTTCGATGCAGGTTCCAAGAAATACCCGATTGCGCTCAAACTACTTAATACCGACCTGGAAAAAGTGTGGGAAGACACGGTGCGAATTCCACAGCGTTTTTTCCTCAAAGGCTACTTCTACAGCCAGAAGAAGACCTACCTGATGCTGCAAAACAACAACCTGGATAAGCTGATGGTATTGCGCATAGATGCCCTGAACGATAAAGTAGATGTCTTTGAGTCTAAAGAAATAGCTGAGCTTAGCATTACTGAATTTGAAGTGCTAAAGAACACGGCCATCATTGGGGGGTATTTTGAAGATCGTCCTGTGGTTTTTGCCTACGATCTGGAAGAAGACAAGGTGCGTACCCTGGAAAACGTCTATCAGAATAATTCAGAATTGGTAGAGGTCAAGATCAACAAAGACAGTGTGACCTTTAATGTGCTGGCCTCAGTGAGAGACCGGGATGACAATAAAGAGCGCACCATACAAGTGAATACTTACGACTATGCAGGCAATTCTGTGAGAGACTACAAGCTGATCAAAAAACCCCAATATGAACTACTCTCAGGCTTGTCCTCCTCTATCAATGACATTGAGCAGGTGGTAGTGGGCATTTACGCATACAAAACTGACCATACGGTGAGCGGTATTTATGTCAACCACATAGATCGCACAGGCACTCAAACCATGAACTATTACAACTTTGGAGAGCTGCCAAAATTTTTCGACTACATGGGAGAGAAGCGTGCCCGAAAGCAAAAAGACAAGGCTGCCAGCATGAAAAGGGTAGGTAAAGAGCACAGGTACAAAGCGGAAGTAATGCCCCGTGAACTCATTGAAAAGGATGGTAAGCTGGTGTTTGCTGGCGAGTTTTTCAAACTATATACACAAGGCACCAGGAGTACCGGCTACAATCGCTCAGCATTGCGTAACAACAGAACCCTCTCTGATTTTTATAATGATTATGGGTCTTTCTATGCGCCCAATTCGGTACCTCGCGACAATGATTTTACACATTCATACATGTTGGTGATGAACATGGATGGCTCTATTGTCTGGGATGATTTCATGGAAATAGATGTGGAGATTTCGAGCAACTTAGAAGAACTGGGTAAGTTCCAGTGGCTGGGCGATAAGGGTGCTTATATGTACTACCATGATGAGGAGCTTTTTATGAAAGTGATGGATGGTTCAGACGAAAACGAAATGCTTACCTCTGAGCTGGCCCTGAAAAATGAGGGCGATGAAATTAGGGTAGAGAGAAGTGCCACCCTCGGCAGTGTGCGCTGGTATGACAATCACTTTCTGGTTTACGGAATCCATCATATAAAACCGGCCGACCGCAATGAGACAAACAGGAAAGTATTCTTTATCAACAAAGTCTCAGTTTCTAATGCGCCTATTGGCGATAAGCTCGACTGAGCCCTTTTGGTGAAAGTGTGCTTTTTCCTGCCATTCGGCAACATTCTCCGGTCCAATTGGTTTAAGACATACTGGTAATAAACTGTTTTACTGCTTCTTTTTGGTAAGAAATTTGTGGAGTAAACAGTGTTCGTTCAACCAACCAAGAAGCACATGTTCAAAAGACTTTTCCTCTATTTTGCATTCTTAATGAGCTTCACAGCCTATGGACAAGTAGAATTTGGTCCCAGGTATGAAGCAATCCAGGAAAATGACAACAATGCCTACCTGGTCATTCCTAACGGAGATCAAGGGGTTGTGCTGGTTTGGACCGATTACGACCCTCTAAAAGATGTAGCGCTGCTTTCGCTGGAATTTCTGGACAAGGACCTGAAAAGTCAATGGACGAAGAACCTGGAAATGCCCAATCGCTACCTGCTTAAAGGCTATAGGTATGTCGATAATAAGACCTATCTCTTGTTAGAAAGCACAATGCTAGACGAGGTCAAGGTTTATCGCATAGATCCGTCTACGGGCAAGGTGGATAGATTTCTGTCAACAGAGATCGATGAGTTTATCATTACCAAGTTTGAGGTGCTGCAAAACATGGCCATCATTGGTGGCTATATAGGTGACAGGGCAGCAGTTTTTGCTTATGATTTTAAGCTAAATCAACTCAGAGCACTCCCTAAGATTTTTCAGAACTACTCCATGTTGGTAGAAATCAAAGTCAACAATGATGGGAGTACATTTAATGTATTGACCACTACCAGCAGCAAAAATGGAGATCAAACAATGCTGGTCAACACTTTTAAAAGTGATGGTACTCCTGTCAGGTCTTACCGCGTACTGACTGAATCTAATTACCAGTTAGTCTCTGGTGCCTCATCATCATTTGAAGAAGAAGGTCAGGTAGTAGTAGGGCTGTACGGGTATAAAGGCTTATCTCCCGTGAGTGGTATCTATGTAAACCGGGCACAGATTAATGGTGATCAAACCATAAAGTATTATGACTTCACTGAGTTGCCTCAATTTTTAAAATACCTGGGAGAAAAAGGAGCCAGGAAACAACTTGCCAAGGCCAATAAACTGAAAAAAGGAGGCAAAGAACCACTTTTCAAATTGGCAACCATGCCCCAACAGCTTACAGAAAGTGGAGATAAACTCGTGTTTACAGGTGAATTTTTTCGTGCCTATCATAAGGCATCAAGCCGAAATAGCAATGTTTATGCTGGTTTGCCGAATCCAAATCTCAACGACATGTATGGTCACTATAGTGTTTTGGCATTGCCGGGTGACTTGCCTGCGCCCACCGTAATCCATCAGGCCTATGCTTTGGTGCTCAATCAGGACGGTAGCATCGCCTGGGACGATTATCGTAAGCTGGACTTTAGGTCTGTGGTTAACATCCAAGAGTCCAGGTACATGAGTTTGGAATTTCAAGGCAGTCGAATAACGGGTTTCTTAAGAGCCGTGGGTAATTTCCATTGGGAAGAAGAGCAGGGCACCTACCTCTATTATTTTAATAAAAAACTCTACGTTAAAAAACTGGTTGAAGGTAGCAATGGCTACGATAAGAGCTTTCCACTCAAACTGAATGCCGAAGGCGAAAGAATTCTATTCGATAGAGGCGCAAGTTTTGGCACTTCCAACTGGTATGACAATCAATACCTTGTTTACGGCCTTCAGCATGTACAGCCCACTAATCGTGACTCTCCCAATAGGAGGGTGTTTTTCATCAATAAAGTAACCATCAATAAGGGTGGTTCAGGAGCACAGCTGGATTAAAAAATCCGGTAAGGTTCCTACTGTATTTCCTTTTGCTATATTTGTAACCTAGAATGCAACGCAGACATCTTCTAGGTCATCCGCAACTGGCCATTACCATCGGCCGCCTCTGTCAGGAACTGATAGAGAACCATCAGAATTTTGAGAATACGGTAATCATTGGGCTTCAGCCTAAAGGTATTTTCCTTGCCGAGCGCATCAGGAAAAGGCTTGAAGAGTTTACCAATGCCAAAATAGACCTTGGCTATCTGGACTCTACTTTTCATAGAGACGATTTCAGAAGGAGGGATACACCGGTAAAAGCCAATGAAACACGCATCGATTTTCTGATAGAAGACAAGAATGTGATTCTGGTAGATGATGTATTCTACACAGGCCGATCAGTCAGGGCATCGCTTGATGCCATGATTGCCTACGGCAGGCCCGCCAAAGTAGAACTGTTGGTTTTGGTTCAGCGAAATTATTCTCATCACGTGCCCATAGCCCCCGATTACGTGGGAAGGCATGTGAACACGATGGACTCGCAGCGTGTACTGGTAGAGCTGACCGAGCGTGGCCTTGAAAACGATAATATCTGGTTAATTAATACAGCAGAATGAGCAAGCAGTTGAGCGCCAAACACCTCCTTGGAATAGAAGACCTGACCGTTGAGGATATTGAGCTGATCTTTGAAACTGCCGATGAATTCAAAGATGTGATCAACCGGCCCATCAAAAAGGTGCCGTCACTTCGCGACATTACCATAGCCAATGTCTTCTTCGAAAACTCTACCCGCACCAAGCTGTCTTTTGAGCTGGCAGAAAAGCGACTTTCGGCAGATGTAATCAATTTCTCTTCCAGCAATAGCTCTGTAAAGAAAGGGGAGACTTTGCTCGATACCGTCAACAACATTCTGTCTATGAAAGTAGACATGATTGTGATGCGACATGCCAGTCCCGGTGCACCACACTTTCTCTCGCGGCACATCGATGCCAACATAGTAAATGCGGGAGACGGTACGCATGAACACCCAACTCAAGCCCTGCTCGATACCTATTCTATCAGAGAAAAACTGGGAGGTGTAGGCGGCAAGAAAGTGGCCATCATTGGAGACATACTCCATTCCAGAGTAGCCCTGTCCAATATTTTCGCACTGCAAAAACTAGGTGCTGAAGTAATGGTTTGTGGGCCCATAACACTGCTGCCCAAGTTCATTGGTAGTTTGGGCGTGAAGGTGGAGCTGGACATTAGAAAAGCACTGGAATGGTGCGATGTGGCCAACATCCTGCGCATACAACTGGAAAGACAGCAGATCAAGTACTTCCCCTCTCTGAGAGAATACTCGCTCTATTATGGAGTGAACAAAGCCTTGCTCGATTCGCTGAACAAAGAAATTACCATTATGCACCCCGGCCCCATCAACAGAGGCGTAGAACTGAGTAGCGATGTGGCCGATTCAGACCATGCCATCATCCTGGACCAGGTAGAAAATGGTGTAGCCACCAGAATGGCGGTTTTATATTTGCTCGCATCCGTATCCAATTAACATACCAAATGAAAAAGTTTCTCAAGGTTGTCCTCGTCATCATTGCCCTGGTGGTAATTGCATTTTTTACCCTGGTACTTCCCAAAACGATCTCAATGATCGAGGAATACCCGCGATACACTTTTGAGTATGTAACTGAGGATACCGCGATGGTTTCTGACTATGCCATTGGCGAAAATCGCAATCCGGCTGACTACGGCTACTCGGGTTTCGAAGAGGTATACTACAAGTCGCTACTAGACGAAACCCAACTGAATGGCTGGTATGTGGCGGCTACCAAAGACAGCATCACCCGCACCCTGGTCATAAGCCACGGTCGTACTGCCAACAGGCTCAAAACCATGAAATACCTGCAGGTGATCAAAGATTTCGGCCTCGACAGCCTCTATAATGTATTCATCCCGGACCACCGCAACTCAGGCAAGTCGCAGGAAGCGGGTACCGCCATGGGCTACAAGTTTTCTGAAGATGTGGGGGCGGTGATGCAAATGCTTCATAGTAAATATGGTCAGGACAACTTTGTGCTTTGGGGCTTCTCTATGGGTGCCATGGCCAGTGCTACAGCCGTCAACCGGCCAGAAGTGCAAGACATGATGAGTGCCAATGGCTTGACGGTAGATAAACTTATTTTGGCCAGTCCATTGAGTAATGTGGAGGCTACTTTAAGAGTAGCTGCCGATAACATGGGTATACCGGGCTTCATTTCCGGAATGTCTTTCGACAAATTCAGCAAGCGATATGATGGCTATATCGAGCAAATGAAGTTTTCTCAACTGCTCACTGCACAGCCATTGCCTACCCTGGTACTCTATGGCGATGGTGATGCTACCACCCCGGCTGAGATATTGGAAGGTGAGATCAGCGGTTTGTCCAATGTGCAGGCCCACCTGTTTAAAGATGCCGAACATGTGCAGCTTTACACTCAGCCGCAATACAAGGAACGTTACGGCCAGTTGGTCAACGATTTTCTGAGGCAATAGACATTTTGGCCGACCACATTCAAATCATAATCAAGCACCGTTTTTCTTCACGGGGATTAGTGGTAGCTTTGCACAAACTATAGGAGAAATGAAGTATTACGATTCGATCATTGAGACCATAGGGGATACTCCTCTGGTGAAACTCAATTCGGTGAACAAAGGAATTAAGGGCACTATTCTGGCCAAGGTTGAATATTTCAATCCGGGCAATTCTATGAAAGACAGAATGGCGCTGAAGATGATTGAAGACGCTGAAAAAAGGGGAGACCTCAAACCAGGTGGCACCATCATTGAAGGTACTTCAGGCAACACGGGCATGGGGTTGGCATTGGCGGCTATTTCTAAAGGCTACCGTTGTGTTTTTACCCTGGCCGACAAGCAGTCGCCCGAGAAGATGGACATCCTCAGAGCGGTGGGTGCGGAAGTGATTGTGTGCCCTACCAATGTAGAGCCGGACGACCCTCGTTCTTATTACTCGGTTGCTCAGAAGCTGAATCAAGACATTCCTAACTCTTACTACCCCAACCAGTACGACAATGCTTCCAATGCACAGGCGCACTATGAAACTACCGGTCCTGAAATGTGGAGAGATACAGAGGGCAAAATTACCCATTACGCTGCCGGTGTAGGTACGGGCGGCTCAATGTGTGGTACAGCCAAGTACCTTAAAGAACAAAATTCTGATATCGTTTCGGTGGGCATTGACACCTATGGTTCGGTATTCAAAAAATATAAGGAGACAGGTAAGTTTGACGAAAAAGAGATTTACCCTTACCTGACAGAGGGCATTGGTGAAGACATTCTGCCCAAAAATGTAGACTTCAGTGTGATCGACCACTTTGTGAAAGTAACTGATAAAGATGGCGCTATTATGACCCGTAGACTGGCCCGTGAAGAAGGCTTGTTCTGTGGTTGGTCATGTGGTTCGGCTGTAGCCGGTGCGTTGGAATGGGCCAAAGATAATCTTAAAGAAGAGGATGTAATGGTGATCATTCTGCCCGACCACGGTACTCGTTACCTGGGCAAAGTGTACAATGACAATTGGATGAAAGATCACGGCTTTTTGGAAGAGCGTGATTTTGCCACCGCGGCCGATATTCTTGACAGACAAAATGGCGATGGCAAGCTGGTGACCATTGATAAAAGCGCCAAGGTATCAGAGGCAGTGTCTTTGCTAACCAGCGGTAGCATTTCTCAATTACCTGTAACTGATGGTGATAGTTTCGTAGGCAGCCTGATAGATTCTAAGCTACTGGCTCAGATGATTGAGCAGCCAGAGATTAAAGACCAACCAGTGTCTGAAGTAATGGACAAGCCATTCCAGTTTGTGCCTTTGGACAATACCCTGGATGTGCTTTCATCGGTCATCAACAAAGATAACCCGGCCGTAATGGTACGAGATGCGCAGAATCAGCCACAAATCATCACCCAACATGATTTGTTGAAGAGCATCGCGGCCAACTAAGCCTTTGAAGATTAAATACTGAATAACCCGGTTGAGCATGCTTAGCCGGGTTTTTTTATGCCTTGTTTAATGCGCCAGGGCTCCGCAGCCTGAAAAGCACGAAAACGATCAAGACATCAACGAACAAATGAAAAAGGGCAACCATCCAGGCTTGTGATGGGTTGAATTCTGCTAAAGTGGTGGTCCAGGCCGGATAGGCCTCAGTAAAGCTTTCTATTTTGAGCAGCTTCGAAAGCTCACCGTTTGCGACATAAAGCAAATGTTGAGATTTGTAAATGACCCAGGCATTGAAGCACGCAAAAAGAACAAACAACCCGATTAAATAATGATAGTGCTTCGACTCGCGCGCATTATTATTAGCAAAGAGAAATCCGGCAAAACCAAACAATACCACCGTATAGATGCTCCACAGATTGTTGACATTTCCGTTTTGTGAATTGATCAACTCGACCAGGCGTTGCGATTCTTCGAAATGATTCATGAAGAAAAGATAATGAAAGATTCTAAACTGGTGGATGAGTTATAGTGCTGTGAATCAGGTGTATATCATAAAATAACATGGTTTAATGAAGGTTGATGCTAACTAAATCTATGATGTGAACAACATGAATCGGAGCCATTTCAGATGCGTCCGAGGCTTAATTTTTTAAATTTTGTGTGGTTCAGTATTTCTAATTCACTAATTTCCGGCCGTCAAGTGTAAGGGACATTGTTTCTTTGCTTGTCTCCTAACTAACATTTCTATTAACCTTAAGCTTCCCGAATTCGGTCTGTCTGGCTGTTGAATCTTCAATTCAAAGCAGAAAAATGCCGCTCCTACCGTTTTTTTTGATTTTCAGGGTAAGGAGCAAGACCTTCTGAGGTGTTAATTACGTACAACCGTATTTTACACGACTCCGAGGTCATTTTTTCCTTGGGCGCCAAAACAACCGAATTATTGTGTGTGTAACTCATGTTCTCAAGGGCACTCTTCAGCGCTTGTTAACAGCTTTTTTTAAACCAACTTAATAGATTTCTTATGAGAAAATTGCTACTGACATTTGCGATGTCAGCGCTGGTAAGTGTAGGCTTACTAGCTCAGAATCGCACAGTCACAGGGCGAGTCATCGATGAAACCGGTGAACCGCTACCGCAGGCTTCAGTGTTCGTAAAGGGCACAACCACTGGTACCTCCACCGATTTGGATGGTAGGTACAGCTTAAACGTCCCCGCTTCAGGGGAAACCCTCGTTTTCCGATTTCTTGGCTACACTACTGTTGAAGAGCAGATTGGAAACCGAACAGTAATTAACCTCACCATGCAGCCCGATGTACAAAGTGCGGGCGAAGTAGTAGTAGTAGGTTATGGTACACAAAAAGCAGAAGCCGTAACCGGTTCTGTGGGTGTGCTTAGCGCAGAAAAGCTACAGCAGGTGCCTATGGCATCATTTGAGCAGTCGCTGCAAGGAAACATCGCAGGTCTACAGGCCACTAGTATCGATGGTACTCCCGGTGGTAACACCCAGGTGAGAATCCGCGGCATTGGTTCTATCACAGCCTCTAGTGAGCCGCTGTATGTAATTGACGGTATTCCGGTACAAGCGGGAGACCTTACACAGCTCAATAGTAATGGTAACAGAAGTGGTAATGTAATGGCTTCAATTAACCCGAACGACATTGAGACAGTGACTGTGTTGAAAGATGCAGCCTCTACTGCCATTTACGGTTCGCGTGGAGCAAACGGTGTAATCCTGATTACTACTAAAAGTGGAAATAAAGGAGCACCAAAAATCACTTTGAATACCCTGGTGGGTTTCAACTCGGTGGCTTCCGGTAACATTTTGCAACCGCTGAACAGAGAGCAATACACTCAGCTTTTCGTTGAAGGTTATACCAACTCTGGTGTTGACCTGGCAGATGCACAGGGAAGATTGACAAGTCGCTTTCAGCAATTGACTGACCCATTGACTGGCCAGCCGACTGATACCAATTGGTTAGACGCAGTAACCAGAACGGGTATGACGCAAAGCTACAACCTGAGTGCAAGAGGTGGTACAGACAGATTGACTTATTTCTTTTCAGGTGCTTATTTTGATCAGGAAAGTCACATCATTGGTTCTGATTTTGAAAGACTTTCAGGTCGTGTAAACCTGACTTTTAAAGCCAATGACAACATCACTTTTACCAACAACCTGAACGTATCTAGTTTCGATCAGAATGGTATGGTAGATGGTTCGGCATGGGCCAACCCTCTATATAATGCTTACCTGCTTTCTCCACTCATTCCTATTCGCGATGGACAAGGAAGGTTCAATGGAGAGCACCAAAACTATTTCCCAATGGGTGGTAATAATCCTGTTGGCGCATTGAGTGGTGATGACCTGAGGTTGACGCAGCAAATGAGAATTACTGACAACTTCGCCATGAATGTGAAGTTTGCCAATGATTTCACCTTCCGTACGCAGTGGAACTTTGACGTGATTCAGATCAATGAATCACAATACAAAAACAGACGCTATGGCGATGGTAGAAACAGTGGTGGCTATGCTCAGGTATCTACACTGCAAGACCGCAACCTGGTAGGAACTCAAACACTGCAGTATGACAAAACCCTCAACGAGATTCACAACGTGAGTGTGCTGGTAGGTTATGAAGCACAGCAGTCTAGAAGAAACGCTACAAGTGGATATGGAGAGGAATTTCCAAATGACAAATTGAGAACTTTGGCGAGTACTGCAGCCGCATTTGCTGCTTCAGCTACCGAAACGGAGTACACTTTTGCTTCGGCCTTCTCTAGAGTAAACTATGATTACAATGGCAAGTACTTTGCTTCTGCCAGTATTCGTAGAGATGGTTCTTCAAGATTTGGTCGCGACAACCGCTATGGTACTTTCTATTCTGTAGGTGCTGGTTGGACTATCTCTGAAGAGAACTTCATGGAAGATCTGGGCTGGTTGCAATATGCCAAGCTGAGAACTTCTTACGGTATCACCGGTAACGCTGCTATTGGTAACTTCCCTTCTATTGGGTTGTATGGTTACGGTCGTGATTATGACGGTCAACCAGGTGGTGAGCCGACTCAGATTGGAAACCCTGCCCTGACCTGGGAGAGCCAAAGCAACTTCAACGTTGGTTTGGATTTCGAAATGTTCGATCGCCTGTCAGGTACTGTTGAATACTTCGAGCGTGTTTCTGATGACTTGATTTTGGATGTGCCAATTTCATTTACCACAGGTTTTGAAGATTTGACTCAGAACTTCGGTGAAATGACCAACAAAGGTTGGGAGTTTTCATTGAACTATCAGGTGATGCAAACCAACGATTTCACTTTAGACCTTGGTTTCAACATTACTACCCTTGAAAATTCTTTGACTCGTTTGAACGAGGCATATACCGATGGTACCAAGCGTAGAGAAGAGGGAAGAGATTTCCAATCTTACTTCCTGTTTGGCTGGGCTGGTGTAGACCAGACTAATGGTGATCCACTGTGGTACACCGATGCTACTGAGACTGAAGTAACCAACAACATCAGCGATGCTGAGCGTTATTTCCAGGACAAGAGTGCTACTCCAGATTTCTTTGGTGGGTTCAACATCAATGCCTCTTATAAAGGCTTCTCGTTGTCTACTCAGTTCACTTTCTCTCAAGGTAACCACATCTACGATGCGCAAGGAAGATTCATCCATGGTGATGGCCGCTTGACTCCTAGAAGTACTACTACCTGGGCTTTTGAAAACAGATGGGTTCCTGGAAAGACTGATGCCTTGCTGCCAATGCACCAATGGGGTGACAGAAAAGGTGGTCAGACTGCCAACAGTACTCGTTACCTGCATGATGCCTCGTTTGTGCGTTTGCGTAACCTGACAGTAGCTTATGACTTCAAAGATGATGTGTTGTCATTCCTTCAGGTTAGTTCGCTGAGAGCATATATCAGAGGTACCAACCTTCTGACATTCACTAAGGAAGATGATCTGTTCCTTGATCCGGAGCAGGCAATCAACGGTGTGGCCAATGCGCTTACACCTGCCATCAAGACTTTTTCTTTGGGTATAGATGTTGGATTTTAATTGATGAGCAAAATGAAAAAAAGAAATTCATATAAATATCTCGTAGCGCTTCTGGCATTCATCACCATTGGATGTTCTGAAGACTTTCTGGAGCTTTCTCCAAACCAGTCGGTAGCAGATTTTGATGCTCTGACTACGCTTGATGATTTCAAATCGTCTATTACAGCCGCTTACAGTGGTATGTCTGATGCCGACTACTATGGTCGTTATTTTCTTCTGGTGCCAGACGTAATGTCTGACGATGTGAAGCAGCACCCTAGCGCCAACCGTGCCAAGGATTATGCTGAATACATTGCCATTGTAGGAGATGGCATTGCTGAGGAAATGTGGCAAGAGATGTGGGAAGAAGTGAACGCACTGAACGCCATCATCAACGCAGAAGTTGACCTTCCAACAGCTGTACAAGGTGAAGCCGACCACATTGTGGGTGAAGCTTATGCCATGAGAGGCCAGGTATATTTTGACATGGTGCGTATTTTTGCGCAGCATTACACCTTTACTCCAGGTGCTTCTCATCTGGGTGTGCCTATCGTGTTAGAGTTCGATCAGTTTAGTGAGCCTTCTCGCAATACCGTGGCTGAGGTTTATGCACAAGTGATCAGCGACATGAATCAAGCGCTTACTTTGATTACAGACGACACACGTACAGGTTCTACCTCTACTTTGTCTCGTAATGCGGTGCGTGCGCTTTTGTCCAGAGTATACCTGTACATGGAAGATTGGGCGAACGCTGCGGCCATGGCCGATGCAGTAATCAACAGTGGCAGTTACACTTTGGTGTCTAATGCTAATTACATGTCTGCATGGACAGCTGATTACTCTTCTGAGTCAATCTTCGAGATTGCCATGACTGAGAACGACAACCGTGGTTCGGATGCACTAGGTGGTATGTACATTGTTACCGGATATGGTGACTACCTGCCTGCCGATGATGTTGTTTCACTTTATGCTGCTGATGACGCGCGTTTAGGATGGTTTGTTGACGATCCAATTTTGAGTGGTGATTATGCTCCATTCAGAGTAGGCAAGTACCCTAGCATTACGGGTGAGAACAACACCAAAGTAATTCGTCTTTCTGAGGTACACCTGATTCGTGCTGAAGCCAATGCGCAATTGGGCAATACTGCCAGTGCTCAGGCTGATGTGGACCTGATTCGTCAGCGTGCCCAGCCTTCTGCGACTGCAGTAACAGCTACTGGTCAGGCCTTGATTGATGAGGTATTGTTGGAAAGAAGAAAAGAATTGGCCTTTGAAGGTCAGCGTCTGTGGGATTTGATGAGATACAAGCAAGACATCGTGAGAACGAACTGTACTGCACCTATCTGCACCATCTCTTACCCTAACGATCGCGTGATCCTGCCTATTCCTGAGGCTGAGCTGGATGCAAATCCAAACATCGAGCCTAACCCAGGTTATTAAGATTAGTTTACAAGGAAGGTGTCCCTATGAGGGACACCTTCCTTCAAAATAAAAAAAGATGGCGGCCCTGAAGGGGTCGCCATCTTTTTTTATATGCCAGTATGTTTTGTTTTATATCCTCGTATTGCGGTAAAAATTGGCAACCTGTCCTGTTATCTGCCCATAGATCCGATCTATAAAACTGATGAACAATGTCTGCGGACCAGGTGGTGGTAGTTCTCGAAGCTTTGACAGTCTGATTTCGTCTTTAGTCAGTGCACGCTTGTCACCATTGAATGACAACCACTCGTGTGTCCAGATGTCTTCGCTGGGCAGTCGGTTAGTAGTCAATACCCGGCCGTTGTACCCATCCCGTATTTCAAAACGAAGTACACCTGTAGAGGCAAGGGTTTTGCGATGGCGCGTCACTTCCGCCTTTACTGAACCGTACACATCGTGCTCTACATCGTCACTGTCTTTATAACTGCCCACTACTACACTGTCACGTTCTACCTCTTTGGTCTTCGATTCCAGCAGGGTCTGGCCCAGGTTGAAGTCATCGAATTGCATGACAATGATGTGGTCGGGCTGCAGGTTGATTTGCTGGGCCTCTTCATAAGTGAAGAAGCGTACAAAGCGATTCCGACTATAGCTATCCAGATACTCCAACATTTTGTTCTCAAAATATTCATTGGTGAGAGCCAAACTGCGCGAATGTAATGGGATAGGTTCTACCATTACCCGTAAGGTACCCATGTCACGGGCCAAGGTCATCAACTGATCCAGATTGGGCAGGTTACCATTATAGTTTGCAGCCACATCAAAGTGGCGAAAAGCCTGTTGGCCGGCTTCTATGGTGCTGTCGGCCATGGCCGCTTTGCCCAATGCAAACCGCGTTTGTGCAGCCGACTCTGCCGCCATTTCCATCTCTGACTGATAGATAGTAGGGTTTACCAGCTGCAGACAAGCCGGGCAACGCTGGATTTTCTGATAGTAGTTATTGAGTGAGTTGTACTCAGTTACAATTCTCTCAAATCGAAATTCGTCCTGACTATTCTGAAAATTTTTAATCATGTCCAGGTGATATTGAGAAGCCAAAGCATAGCCTTCTCTCAGCACTGTTTTCGATTTCTTATTGTCAGGGTTAGATTGCAATCTGTTCACAGCTCTGTCAATGGCCGTTTCATAATTGCCTTTCTCAAATGCGTTCTTCCCGGTTGCACAGCTTATGAGCGTCAACCCGAGGAGCGCTAAAAGTATGTAGGAATGCGTTTTCATAAGCTTAAATGTTTTGTTATTGTGCCTAGGCCAAAATATATGCCAAATGTAGGCTTCATCTACATTTGGTATCTACTTTCATTCAATGTACCAACTACAAATCTATGCTTTTTGGCTGATTGGGCTCATTTATGGGCCTTTAAAAAATTATTGTCAAATATTGTCATGAGCTCGCAGCATCAAGTTCCACCACCTTGTTTTTCATAATCTCAAATACCTTTTCCTTCAAAGTGGGTAAGTCTTCTTCCGTAAGGCCCGAACAATCTATTTCCGGCAGAAAATAACTGTGTACCGTACCAGGTCTAACCCCTAACTGGCCCTTGGGCATGAGCTTTTTGGCATCGTGAATGATCAGCGGCAGTATGGGCCTGCCTGTTTCTATGGCCAGTCGGAAAGGCCCATTATAAAAAGGCAGTAGCGGGTCATCACTGGCATTGCGGGTGCCTTCTGGTGCCACCAAAATGCTGATGCCATTGTCTAATGTCTTCATCAGCCGATTGATACTGCGGATGCGACTTTCGGGGTTTGACCGATCTACCCAAACCGCCAGCCTGCTGGTAATAAAGCCAAATATAGGTACCTGAGAGAGCTCCTTTTTACCCAATGCCCTTAGCTGAATGGGGGTAGAAACAGCTATGGCAGGAGCATCCATGAAGGAGGTATGGTTGATCACGAAGATGTAAGACTTCTTTCTGTCAACAAGGTTTTTATTATGCGTCTTGAAAAAAATAAAGGAGGGTATGGAAAACAGACGAGTCCACAGGGCGACAAAGAAGAAGCTGAGCTTCCCCCATTTTTCGTTCAGCAGAATAGGGATGACAATGAAGGGCATGCAAATAATCATGGCGGCTACAAATAGCACCGCCACCCAGCATGTATAGAGGATTTGGATCAGTTTTTTCAGGCCTGGTTTTTCTTAAACAATTAGCTAAAATAATTTTTTTATGTAAATCCCGTGTTTAGATTTGGTCGGAAATTTTATGAGACAGTGATGCAGAGTTCATCCGGCTGCATTGCTTAAAAAGGATGAAACCTAACTCTTTGCTTGCAGTCCTACTCAAATATTTGGGTAGGACTTTTTGTTTCCGAACTATGGCTGACAATAATCACCAAAGCTAATAGTTAAAAAAAGAGAAGATGGATAAAAACAGTGCGATCGGGGTGTTTGACAGTGGTATGGGAGGCCTTACTGTGGCACATGGGGTCAAGACTTTATTACCTCAGGAAAAACTGATCTATTTTGGTGACAGTGCTCATTTGCCCTATGGTGATAAGTCGGCTGCCACCATTCAGGCCTATTCTGTAAAGATCTGTGATGTGTTGCTTCAGCAAGGCTGCAAAGTGATTTTGATAGCCTGCAATTCTGCCTCTGCGGCTGCCTATGAGCTTATCAAGGCCTATGTAGGATCCAAAGCCCTGGTGCTCAATGTCATCGACCCGGTGATTGATTATTTATCCGAAACATACACAACTGCACATATTGGCCTTATTGGTACTAAGCAAACGGTGGGTTCTGGTGTTTACCAGCAGAAGCTAGGAGCAAAAGCACCTGCTTTAAAACTCAGTGCCCTGGCTACGCCTCTGTTAGCCCCTATGATAGAGGAAGGTTTTCATAAGAATGACATCTCTAACCAGATCATTGGCGAGTACCTCAGTCAGCCTGAGCTGGAGAATATTGAAGCCCTGATTTTGGGTTGTACCCATTATCCTTTGATCAAAAGACATGTGGCGGCTTTTTATAAGCAAGGTGTAGATGTGATTGATGCTTCTCAGATTGTAGCCAAAGCCCTGGAAACCCTGCTGGCAGAACATGATTTATTGGTAGGGGAGGCTGTTGGCACAGATCGTTTTCTTGTCTCAGATTTCACTCCTTCATTCCAGGCAGCGGCCCAACTCTTTTTCCAACAGCAGGTTTCCCTCGAAAAACATGTTTTGTGGGAGTGATTATCTAAACTGAGCTATTTATTTTGGGCCATGTTCGATGAATTAAAAAAGGGGCTCAGCGATGAGCTGATAGGAAAGAGGCTTCATGACATGGCCTTTCACAGCATTGCTGATGAATTCTTCGTGTTTGAAGAAGATCATTACGGGTTGGTATTTGGTGGGCTCACTTTGAATTTTGGAGATTTTAATTATTCCTTGGGTTGGAACAGCGAACAACTTCTCAACCTATTTGTCAAAGGCGATTTGAAAGACCTTATCGGTGGGGAAGACCACTATGAAATAAATAAGGACAACTTCGATTTTGTTGCTCCTATGTTCAATACTCAGATTAACGATGTGAAATCAGAATGGACTTCTTATCGGCTACTGGATGAATTCGAAGAGCGAACAGGAGAAAAAAAATATGGCCTTCAAAGTCTGGTTTTGGAGTTTGAAGGTGGTGGTTATCTACAAATAGCCTCAGTCGATTTTGATATGGGTTATGATGGTGCCCAAAACATGAAATACAAACACAATGGCAACCTCCTCATTTCAGCCAACAGAAACATTTTTGTGCTTGCCAAAATATAAGCAGAGCAGCTGGTATGTGTCAGGAATTTTCCAATCTGATTAAATCTGCTATTCAGGTTTAAGCGTCATAGGTAAGAATACACTTGGGTACTGGTACCGTAGCGTATAATTGACTTTCTTTGCATTCACAAACCAAGGGTTGAGGTAGCGTGTACGCATTTCTCTTCTTTCTTAATTTCCTACTCATTTACACCGTGTTTGCGGTATATGCAGAAAGGAAAATCTCTGCCTTTATACAAGACCGCTATGGTCCAATGGAGGTGGGCTATTATGGCCTCTTACAAACCATAGCCGATCTGCTCAAACTGGTCCAGAAAGAAGACATTGTCCCTTTTCAGTCGGACCGGAAAATATTCAAACCAGCCCCCATTATCATTTTCGTAGCGGTTTTTGCTGGCTTTGCAGTGCTGCCACTTACTTCGGGTTTTGCTGGTTCGGCCATAGATGCAGGCTTGTTTTACCTGCTAGCCATTGTGTCGCTAGACGTGATGGGTATTCTGCTGGCAGGCTGGGGATCCAACAGCAAATATGCCCTTTTTGGAGCCATGCGCTCCATTGCCCAGATCATTTCCTACGAAATTCCGCTCACCCTTTCGGTGGTTTGCGTGGTGCTGGTAGCACAAAGCCTCAACCTGCAGGAGATCGTTTACCAACAGGGGATTTGGATCAATGAAGTAGACGCGGAAGCCGTTAATTACCTCTTCGGCATCAAAGCCCTGGGCATAGAAACCACAGAGATTGGTGGCATTCTTACCTGGAACATTCTGCGGGCGCCCATCTTCCTCTTCGCCTGGCTGGTGTTTTTTATCGCTTCTCTGGCAGAATGCAACCGGGCACCTTTCGATATTCCCGAAGCTGAATCGGAGCTGGTGGCAGGTTTTCATGTAGAATATTCAGGCTTCCGCTGGGCCATGATCATGCTGGCCGAATATGGCATGATGTTATTGGTGGCTTTCCTGGGTGCCATCCTGTTTTTAGGTGGCTGGAATACACCATTGCCTAACTTCGGCACAGTAGCTCTGGCCGACTGGACCAGTGGTGAACCCGGCACTCTGGCAGGCAACCTCTGGGGTGCTTTCTGGTTAATAAGCAAGGCGCTACTTACTGTGGGCGTGCAAATCTGGATCCGTTGGACATACCCAAGGCTCAGGCTCGATCAGCTCATGAATCTGAGCTGGAAATACCTTACTCCGGCTGCCATTCTTTTGGTACTTTTAAGTGCATTGTGGAGGATGCTCATGATATGAAAGAGTACTGGCAAAATATCAAAACCACTACCAAAACGCTGAGTGAAGGCCTGAAAGTCACTTTCAAGCACATTAAGGATGCGCGTGGTTCCAGGGAGGCACTCTACACCGATGACGACAACTACTTCGAGCGTCAAAACGGTATTTTCACTACTCAATACCCTAAGGAAGTTTTGCCTGTGCCACATCATGGCCGTTACAAACTCCACAACGAAATAGACGACTGCATTGTCTGCGACAAATGCGCCAAGGTATGTCCGGTCAATTGCATCGACATTGAACCCGTCAGGTCTGTGGGTGAGTTTGGAAAAACTTCGGATGGCACCTCCAAACGCATCTATGCTGCCAAGTTTGATATAGACATGGCCAAGTGCTGTTTCTGTGGCCTGTGTACTGTGGTATGCCCTACAGAGTGCCTTACCATGACGGATGAATACGATTTCAGTACCGACAACATTGCCGATCACAATTTTGAGTTTGGAGAAATGACCCCGCTTGAAATACTGGAGAAGCGAAAAGAACTGGAAGAGTTTAACAAGCAAAAAGAAGCAGCCAAAGCGGCTAAGATAACCAGTGCAGGAGCTGCCAAGCCACAGATGAAGCCGCGAGTGGCTCCGGGTAGTGCCGCATCGACTGCCGGATCGGCAAAGCCAGTATTCAGACCCAAAGTGCCTGTGAAAAGGGCATCTACTGATGCTGAATCAGGAGCGGCTAAACCGAAACCGGTGATGAGGCCCAAAGTAGTGGTTAAGAAAAAGGAGGCTGCTGCTGAGAGCCAGGAGGCAAGCTCTAATCCAAGACCTGTGATCAAACCTAAAGTGCCAATGAAGCCTAAAGTGCCTGCTTCAAGGAATGAAGGCGAAGAAAGTTCTGAGGGGCAAAGGCCGAAAGCAGTTAGGCCGAAAATTCCGATAAAACCCAAAGTACCGACCCCGGAAAAGCCTGAAGAAAAAGAAGATACTGGAGCACAGAAGCCCAAGGCAGTACGACCAAAGGTGCCTATGCGTCCTAAAATCCCAACCCCTAAACCCGATAATCCCGACCCGGATTCTAACGAATCTGCCGAGTAATTCTAGATGGCCATTGAAAGCATCATATTGTATGGTTTTGCAGGACTCACCCTGCTGTCGGCATTGTACATAGCCTTTACACGGAATGTACTCTATGCGGCCATCGCTTTGATTGTGACCTTTCTTGGCGTAGCGGGTATATTCATGATGTTGGGTGCTTCATTTGTGGCCATTAGCCAGGTATTGGTCTATGTTGGAGGCATTTTGGTGCTCATCGTCTTTGGCATCATGCTCACCAATCGACTTAAAGGTCAGAAGGTAGAGAGCCCGGTGTACAATAAGTTTTTGGGCCTGGCTGTAGCAGTAGGACTATTCATCATTTTCTTCAAAGGCATTTTGCAAGCCAACTTCAGTGCACTAGGCTGGATCCAATCAGCTGAGCCTACCAATCCACCACTGGAAAAGTTCGGGATGAGACTCATGACCGACTATGTGCTGGCCTTCGAGCTGATTGGCGTGCTATTACTATTGGCCCTGATTGGTGCCGTGAAAATGGCCTCATTTAAAAGAAAGGAGGGAGCCGATGCCCGTTGAACACCTGCTGTTTTTAGGAGCAGCCTTGTTCTGTATTGGCCTGTTGGTAGTACTTACCAGAAAGAACGCCATTGCGGTTTTGATTGGCATCGAACTGATGCTAAATGCCTCTAATATCAACCTGGTGGCCTTTAGCCATTTCGATCCTGATATGCTCCAGGGGCAGATATTTGCGCTGTTCGTAATCACTGTGGCCGCAGCCGAAGCAGCAGTAGGCCTGGCCATTGTGGTGAAAGTGTACCAGTATTTCCAGACGGCCGACCTGGATCAACTTAACCAGCTAAAAGGATGACAGAGCTCGACCTGCAAGACCTTTTGGCATCCACCTCTTACGATCCCATGATCTACTGGATTTTGGCGTTACTGGGCATTCCGGTACTGTCTTTTTTCACCAGTGGGTCTATGAAAAAATTGGCACCCAGCTGGTCTTCAGGTTTATTGGGTCTCAATACCCTGATTGCTGCTTACCTGGCTTTTCAGCACTGGCACCAGCCCGAAGTGTTGATCAAAGCCCCCTGGTTTGAACTGGGAGATACCGTTTTCAACTACAGCTTCCTGATTGATCGCCTCACATTGATCATGCTGGTGCTGGTCAACTTTGTCTCCTTCCTGGTGCATGTTTACTCCATCGAGTACATGAGATCGGACAAGGCCAAACCGAGATATTTTGCTTACCTGGGGCTGTTTACCTTCTCAATGCTGGGTATTGTGGTCTTTCACAACCTGCTCTTCATTTTTATCTTCTGGGAGCTGGTGGGGCTTTCATCTTACCTGCTCATAGGCTTTTGGTTCGAAAAGAAGTCGGCCTCTCTGGCGGCCAACAAGGCATTTATTATGAACCGTCTGGGAGACGCTGGCTTCCTGGTGGGGCTCATGATTCTATACACCCAGTTTCAAACCCTGGATTTAAGAGTGGTGGAGTTGCTGATGGGCTTTAGCGAAATAGAAGATGGCAACTGGGTTATCACCTATCTGAATGCTGGCGAAATTGTAACTCATGCCATTGACAGTCGCTGGCTGAGTGCCGCAGGCATCGCACTTTTCTGTGGTGCAGTAGGCAAGTCAGCGCAGTTCCCGCTGCAGATATGGCTACCGGATGCCATGGAGGGCCCAACCCCTGTTTCGGCACTGATCCACGCAGCCACCATGGTGGCAGCAGGCATCTTTCTGCTGGCAAGGGTATTTACTTTGCTCGATGGACAGGCCATGGAAGTGATTGCCATTGTAGGTGCCATCACGGCCATCACAGCGGCCATAGCGGCCCTTTCTCAGTTCGATATCAAAAAGGTACTGGCCTATTCTACCGTTTCTCAGCTTGGTTATATGACCATGGCCATGGGCGTTGGTGCTTATAATGCGGGCCTGTTTCATTTGGTAACCCATGCCTTTTTCAAGGCGGGCCTTTTTCTCACCGCAGGCATTATCATTCATCAGCTACACAAGCTAGAGACCGATGAGGTGAAATTCGATGCGCAAGACATGCGGGTAATGGGTGGTTTGAAAAACAAAATGCCGCTGACCTTCATTTGCTTCCTCATATGTGCCTTGGCATTGTCAGGTATTCCGGCCTTTAGTGGTTTCCTGTCCAAAGATGCCATATTACTTAATGTGCATGCCTGGGCGATAGAAAAGGGCGGAGGCTATTACATGTTCGACCTCATGGCTTTTGCCACCGTAATACTTACCTCATTTTACATCATGCGGGTGGTATTCCTGGTCTTTACCGGCTCGTTCAGGCTGCCCAAACTGAGCAATAGTCCAGATATTGAAAACGGACTTAAAGAGGGGAACAAGTGGCTGACCACCCCGGCCCTGATTCTGACGGCTCTGTCCATCAGTTTGGTTTTTGGCTTTACCATGAATGCAGAGCATAGCTGGTTTTCTGAGTCACTCATTACGCCACTTACTGAGGTGCCTGCCTCTTTTGCAGCGCCTGCACAAGCCGCATTATTGGCCTCTGCAGGTGATATTCATGCGGTCATTACGGCTGTTTCTATTGTATTGGCATTAGCAGGTTTGCTGTCTGCCTATCTGTTGTACAAGCCCGGAGCAAAGCTGGCAGAGCGTTTTGATGAAAAGCGAGAGCCACTGAGTCCTTTGGTACAGGTTTCCTTCTATCACTGGTACATGGATGTGCTCTATACGCATGTGATTTTGAAATTTATTTTGACACAGTCGAAAATGCTGGCCTGGTTTGATGAGAAGATTTTAGACGGCTGTGTCAATCAGTTGGCCAGGGCACAGGTGGTGCTGGCACATTTGGTCAGTATGTTCGACCGGTTTATCATCGATGGTTTTGTACATTTGACCGCCTATACCACCGGTAAGGTGGGGCAGCTGACCCGATCGATACAGACAGGCAATGTGCAGACCTATATTTTGTCGGCCTTAGCCATGCTGATTTTGTTATTACTTTGGTTTGCCTTTTAATGAATAAATGATAGCGCACTTACTAACCTATATCATCTTCATACCCCTGGCAGGCGCTCTTTTGATCGCCCTGCTGCCCAAGCGCTTTGAGCAGCAGTATCGCCTCATTGCACTTGTGGCCATGGCACTTAGTCTGGTATTGGCCCTGGTGGGAGTAGCCAGCTTTGACGGTAACCTCATGGGGGCTACCAATGAAGAGGCATCGCTGCAGCTGGTTGAAAAAGTAGAATGGTTTTCGCTGGAATTGGGCTCAATGGGTCGGTTCTCTGTCGATTACTTTCTGGGAGTAGACGGTCTGAACATCAGCATGCTGCTGCTGGCAGCGATTGTGCTGTTCATCGGAGCTATTTCTTCCTGGAACATTAAGAAAAAACGCAAGGGCTATTTCGCTCTGTATTTGTTGCTTTCAGCATCGGTATTGGGCTGTTTTGTCGCCCTGGATTTTTTCCTTTTCTACCTATTTTTCGAGTTCATGCTATTGCCCATGTACTTCCTCATTGGTATTTGGGGCGGGCCCAGAAAAGAGTACGCAGCTATCAAGTTTTTCATCTATACTCTCTTTGGTTCCATCCTTATTCTGGTGGTGATGATTGGCCTTTACAACTCGGTATTCGACCCGGTAAAAACGGCCGAAGCGATAGGCCATTATACCGATGACGGTGAGTTAGGTGCACAAGAAATTCAGTACCTGCTAGGTACAGGTCAGCTAGAAAAAGACGAAGTGGTCAAGAGCTTCAATATGATCTCTATGGCGAATCAAGACCATTATTTACCCGGTTCATTTCTGGTGAAAAATGGCTTTGGAACTGTATTCGGTCAGTCGGCCCGCTGGATGGCTTTTCTGGCCCTCTTAATTGGTTTTGCCATCAAGCTACCGGCATTTCCGTTTCACACCTGGCTACCCGATGCCCACGTAGAAGCACCCACACCGGTTTCGGTGGTGCTGGCCGGTATTCTGCTTAAAATCGGGGGCTATGGCATGATCCGTACAGCCTTTAGCTTCTTCCCCGACTCCGCCTTTCACTATTCCTGGCTCATTGGCTTCTTCGGAGTCTTTTCCATTCTCTATGGTGCCATGAATGCCCTGGCGCAAAAAGATTTAAAGAAGTTGATTGCCTACAGCTCTGTGTCACACATGGGCTTTGTGTTGTTGGGCCTTGCGGCAATGACCATAGAAGGGGTGAGTGGTGCCATTTACCAGATGTTCTCTCACGGCCTTATTTCAGCCATGCTGTTTTTGGTAGCTGGAGTGCTCTATGATCGTACCAACAACCGCATGATCGAAAACTATGGAGGGCTGGCGCATCAAATGCCAAAGTACACAGTCATGGTGGCCATCGCATTCTTTGCCTCGCTGGGGCTGCCTGGCTTCTCTGGGTTTGTAGCTGAGCTGATGGTCTTCCTGGGTGCCTTCAAGTCGGCCAATTTCATTGGGGCCATTCCTATGTGGATGCCCGCGGTGGCAACGCTTGGTTTGGTGCTGGCAGCCGGTTATTACCTCTGGACATTGCAGCGCATGTTCCTTGGTAAATACTGGGTAAAAGACACAGCCTGGCACGAAAACCTGAAAGACCTGACTTTGCGCGAATACATCATGCTCATTCCTCTGGTGGCGCTCATTCTGTGGTTTGGTATTTTTCCAGGCACCTTGTTCGACCTCATCAATAACTCGGTAGAAAGTTTCACCCAACTGATGGTAGAAGCAGTGAAATGATCACCTGGCTGCAGTCAAATAGCGCACCTGCTTTAAAAGAACAACTTTCCGGCCTGTCTGACGACCTCATATTTCTGCTGCCAGAATTGGCCATTGTCGCTACACTTTTACTACTCCTGGCATTCGATCTTATATTCAAGAATAAGAAAGAGATCGGACTGGCTGCCATTGGCTTTTGCGGACTACTCGCTACTCTGGCTACATTAGTCGCCCAGTGGCTATACTTCGAAGAAGGCCAGAGTATCATGAATGGCCTGTTGCGATTTGATCAATTGGCCATTTTCTTAAAAATACTCTTTGCTACCGGAGGCCTGTTGGCTTTGCTCATTGCCAGTCAGGCCAAAAAGAAAAGCCTTTTTCGTTCTGGTGAAAGCATGGTCATTCTCATGGGGCTCATGCTGGGTGCATTCCTTATGAGTGGAGCCAATAACCTGCTCATGCTCTATCTTTCCATTGAAACGGTATCCATTTGCTCATACCTGCTCACGGGTTTATTAAAAGGCAAGAAACGGGCAGAGGCTTCTCTTAAATACCTGCTCTTTGGGGCAGTGGCCTCAGCAGTTATGCTCTACGGCATTAGCTGGTTATATGGCTTTACGGGAAGCCTCAACTTTACAGAGCCTGCTTTTCATGAAGCGCTTGCGGCCATAGATACATTGCCCTTGAGTATTGCCTTGGTCATGCTTTTTGGTGGACTCCTCTTCAAGCTGGGCGCTGTACCTTTCCACATTTGGTCGCCCGATGTATATGAAGCTGCGCCTACTTCTATTGTTGCGGTTTTCTCCATCTTACCCAAGTTGGCCGCACTGGGCATCATCTTCAGGTTGGTGCAGGTTATTCCGGTCGAATTATTCGATTGGCAGCGGGTACTAGGCATAGTCGCCATAGCTAGCATGACTTTTGGCAATTTCTCTGCCCTTTGGCAGAAGGATGTTAAGCGCCTGATGGCCTATTCTTCAATAGCTCATGCAGGGTTCTTATTGGTGGGTTTGTTGGCCTATTCTCAGTCGGGCAACGTGGCCATGCTATTCTATGCTGCTATTTATTTAGTCATGAATGGAGCAGCTTTCCTGCTTATTAAATTTGCGGAAGTAAAGGTGGGCTCTTCCCGCCTCGAAGATTTCAAAGGCCTGGGCAACCAGTTGCCTTATTTGGGTGTGCTTTTCGTTATTGTCATGATTGCACTGACTGGTTTGCCACCCACAGTGGGCTTCAATGCCAAGCTTTATATCTTTTCCGCCATATGGGAAAGCGGCCAGGCATTGGGAAGTTCTGTGCTTTTTTGGGTTTTCTTTTTCGGATTGCTCAACACAGCAGTGGCCCTGTTTTATTATTTGAAAGTGCCCTATTATATGTTTTTCAAGGTAGCTGATGCTGAAAGGCAGGTATCACAGATGACTTTGGTGCAAAAACTTTGGGGCACTATTCTGGTTTTGCCTTTGTTACTGTGGTTCTTTCAGTCCGAATGGTTGATGGAAGCCTTGAATAGTATTAATTTTGTATTTTGAAACCATAGATGAGCGAGCAGATTAAACATGAATGCGGTATCGCGATGATCCGCCTTCGAAAGCCCCTTCAATACTACGTTGACAAATATGGATCGCTGAATTACGCTGCAAAGAAGCTTTACGTGCTTATGCAGAAGCAAGCGAACCGAGGGCAGGATGGAGTTGGGGTAGCCAACATCAAAATCGGAGTAGACGCGGGCACTCGCTACATCAGTAGGTACCGGACCATAAAACCACAGCCTATTGAGGATATTTTCGGCAGAATCAGCCGGAAGTACGAAAAGGCCACTAAAAAGGAAGGCTACCAAGCCAAGGACGCCAAGTGGTTTAAAGAAAACGTGGGCTTTAGTGGTGAACTGTGGATGGGACACCTGCGATATGGAACCCATGGCAAAAACAGTATTGAAAGCTGCCACCCCTTCTTAAGACAAAACAACTGGAGAAGCCGCAATCTGGTAATGGCCGGTAACTTCAACATGACCAATGTAGACGAACTTTTCGATCTGCTGCTTGGCCTGGGGCAGCACCCCAAAGAAAAGACCGATACGGTGACCGTGATGGAAAAGATCGGTCACTTCCTGGATGAAGAGAACCAACGCATTTTCGACAAGTACAAAAAGAAAATGAGCAACCAGGACATCACCATGAAGATCGAAGATGAGCTGAACCTGCAAAGGGTACTCAAGCGATCTTTCAAAGATTTTGATGGCGGATATGCCATGGTAGGGCTGATCGGACACGGTACAGCCTTTGTTGTTCGTGACCCTAACGGGATCAGACCAGCCTACAAATACATTGACGATGAAGTGGTGGTGGTGGCTTCTGAGAAACAGGCCATCAAAGCCGCCTTCAATGTCAACTATGAAGACATAGACCAGATTGAGCCTGGTAATGCGCTTATCGTGCACAAAAATGGCGAGTATGATGATGTGCCTATTGTGAAAAAAGGCGAACAGAAATCATGCTCTTTTGAACGCATTTATTTCTCTCGCGGTACCGATCCGGATATTTACAGGGAAAGGAAAGATCTGGGCAGATTGCTCATTCCGCAGATTTTGAAAGCGGTGGATTTCAAATTGAAAAACACGGTATTCTCTTATATCCCCAACACGGCTGAGATCTCCTTTCTGGGAATGATGCAGGGTCTGGATGACTACCTGTTGAAGCGCAGAAAAGAAATTATCATTGATGGCAAACCACACATCGATGACCTGGAAGAGATATTGAGTTTTCAGCCACGGGTGGAGAAACTAGTGATCAAAGATGCCAAACTACGGACTTTTATTGCCTCTGACGATTCACGCGATAATCTGGTAGCCAGTGTTTATGATACCACCTATGAGGTGATCAAGAAGAAAATTGATACCCTGGTCATTATTGACGACTCGATTGTGCGGGGTACCACTTTGGAGAAGAGCATCCTGAAAATGCTGGATAAACTGGAGCCGAAAAAGATCGTGATTGTGTCTTCAGCACCTCAGATTCGTTATCCTGACTGCTATGGCATTGACATGTCGAAGGTGAAGGAGTTTGTGGCATTCCGCGCCATGAAGGCATTGATAAAAGAACGCTTTCAGGAAGACTTGATGGAAGAGGCCTATCACAAAGTACTCGCCAACATTGGTTCTAAAAATCAGGCGAACTACCTCAAAGAGCTTTACGATCAGTTTACTGACGAGGAAATCTCCAACAAGATTGCCGAGATCATCAAGCCCCCAACCATGAAGGCTGAGCTGGAGGTGATTTACCAAACGGTAGACAATCTGCACAAAGCCTGCCCCGATAACCTGGGCGACTGGTACTTTACCGGAAACTACCCTACTCCGGGTGGCAACCGTGTAGTAAACAAGGCCTTTATGAACTTTATGGAAGGCAAGGAGATCAGGGCGTATTGATTTGTAATCAATCTTCACTTTCATGTTCCATAAGTATTACCCGTATAAAGCCGAGGCTCTGAAGCGTGAAGAGGTGCTCGGAGTCTTTTTTAAAGGAACCAGTCGCTCGGCTGTGCCGAGTGACGATGAACCCACCTGATTTGCAATTGCAGTGCGGACCTATCTTAGCCGGCACTTAAAGTGCCATGAAAGAAGGGCAGCCACAAAATGTGAGCGCCAGGGTGGATTTTGCGAGTGGCTGCAAACTCTTGAACTAAGTCGAAATGCAACACTCTCTTATCAGGTCATCCTGACCAAGGGAAGAATCTTATCCCTATATCTAAACCAAGCTTGTGATGAGTGAAAAGATTTCTCACTAGTGTTGGAAATAACGAGTTAAAGTGGTTTTCAGCATGCTAAGCCAGACGCTTGCTTTTAGCGAGTGGCGGTGATTCACTCCGCACAGCCGAGCGACAGGGTGGCTGGTGAACTACCCCAAAGATGGATGGAGTCCAATTGCCTCATAGAGGTTCTCCCACCTGGTTCGCACTTGCAGTGCGGACCTATCTCAGCCGGCACTTAAAGTGCCATGAAAGAAGGGTACTCACAAAATGTGAGCGCCAGGGTGAGTTGGAAATTACGAATCAAAGTGGTTTTCAGAATGCCGAGCCAGCCGCTTGCTTTTAGCGAGTGGCGGTGATTCACTCGGTACAGCCGAGCAACAGGGTAGTATAACTCTCCGCTTGCGCTACATCCATCAGAGTCATTCGAAGAAGACTCTGATGCGCGACTTCATTCTAACATGGACGGAGTCCAATTGCCCATAGGGCGTCACAGGTTCAGAGAACCTGCGACAGAGGATTCACTCGGCACAGCCGAGCGACAGGCTAGTATTTTGTTCTGTGTAGGTCACCGTATAACTCTGTGTTCCAGTCAACAAAAAAGGCCATCCCGAGTGCTCGGGACGGCCTTTCAATCTTAAATCTTTAAGAGCTTATACTGCGAAACTCTCTCCGCAACCACAAGTACGTGAAGCATTCGGGTTTACAAACTGAAAGCCTTTGCCATTCAGTCCGTCAGAGAAATCGAGGGTAGTGCCCAGCAGGTAAAGCAAACTTTTTCGGTCTACCAATATCTTGATGCCTTTGTCTTCAAAGACCTCATCTTTTTCTTTCACTTCGGCATCAAACTCCAATTCATACATCAGACCTGAGCAGCCTCCACCTTGTACGGCCACCCTGATGTTATGATCTTCATTTTTACCTTCGGCCGTTTTGAGGGCCACTATCTTATTTTTTGCTGTATCGGTTACAGTTATCATTATGCTACAGGATTAAGAACTACACTAAAAACGGTAATGGTATTGATGTCGCGTCCATAATACAATTTATCGAGCGCATCATACATGTTGCTTGCAGTGAAATAAGAGGTATGCAGCTCACTCTCACCCTTGGCAATCCACTGAATGGTATAAGAGCTGTACTTGTCTTTGTAAGACTTCACATACTCCAGCATTCTTCTCAAAGCATCCAACTTGTCAATTCCAATTTCTGAATGGAAAAGGAAAGACTGGTTGTGCCTCGGATTGATGGTGATCAGGTCCAGCTTGATTTTCCCCTCAGTATTGAGGAATTCGAAGCTCAACTCGCTGCCTTTAATACCCAGGTGGCTCTCAATCTTCTTCTGAAGTTTGACACTTTCCACATGGATGTCGGTACCCATACCTGTCATATTCATAGCAAAACAATTAAATGCGAGCTCCAGGCATTAACTTGGAGCCGGAACAAAGAAACAGAAGGCCAAGGCATAAAGTTTCTTTTCAAAGCACAAAGATAGCCATAAACGCCAAAAAAATAGAATCAATGAGCATGGAGAAGATTGAGCATATTGGAATAGCCGTAAAGAGCCTTGAATCGTCCAACGACCTATTTGCCAAACTCTTCGGGCAAAGCCATTATAAAGCCGAAGAAGTAGCCTCTGAAGGCGTGAACACCTCTTTTTTCCAGGTGGGGCCCAATAAGATAGAGCTGCTGGAGGCCACCAACCCTGACAGCCCCATTGCTAAGTTTATCGATAAGCGCGGAGAAGGCATTCACCACATCGCCTTTGATGTGGCAGACATCTATGCTGAAATGGAGCGCTTGAAAGGTGAAGGTTTTGTGGTACTCAATGAAAAGCCAAAGAAAGGAGCCGATAACAAGCTGGTCTGTTTCTTACACCCCAAAACCACCAATGGGGTGCTGATTGAGCTCTGCCAGGATGCGGGTTGAACCAGCATTATACTAACCTTCGTATTCTTGCCAAATCCCACTACCTTTGCCTGAAATTTGGTAAAACATGGCAGCGGAAAGAAAGGAAATAGAAGAACTGGGTGAATTTGGGCTCATTAATGAGATCGCCAAAGGAGTAAAAAACACCAACCAGTCTACAGTGAAAGGCATTGGCGATGATGCTGCGGTGATAGATGCCGGTGATGTCTACAACTTGCTCTCTACCGATATGCTGCTGGAAGGCGTGCATTTCGACCTTTCTTATGCACCATTACCGCACCTGGGCTACAAAGCCATCGCAGTCAATGTGTCTGATATCGCAGCCATGAACGGTCAGCCTAAGCAGGTGACTGTTTCTCTGGGACTCAGCAATCGCTTTTCTATGGAGGCAGTTGAAGCCCTTTACAAAGGCATGAACCAGGCTGCCAAAGATTTCAATGTAGACATTGTGGGTGGAGATACTACCTCTTCCAAAAGCGGACTGATCATTTCCATCTCTGTGCTGGGTACAGCAGCCAAAGAGCGGGTGGCCTATCGCAGTGGCGCCAAATTGAACGACATTGTTTGTGCTACTGGTGATCTGGGTGCGGCTTTTGTAGGTTTGCAGGTGTTGGAGAGAGAAAAGCAGACTTTCCTGGCCAACCCAAACATGCAGCCACAGCTAGGCAGTTATCAGTATGTAGTGCAGCGACAGCTCAAGCCCATCGCCCGTATGGACATCATTCATGAACTTGATCAATTGGGTGTGGTACCTTCTTCCATGATCGATATTTCAGACGGCCTGGCATCAGAATGCTTCCACATCAGTGAGCAGTCGGAGGTGGGTATTGCTTTGTATGAAGATAAACTGCCACTGGACAAGCAGACTTTTGATACGGCAGTTGAATTCAATCTGGATCCTATCACCTGTGCGCTGAATGGTGGAGAAGATTACGAATTGCTTTTCACCATTTCACAAGCAGACCATGCCAAGCTGGAAAAACATCCTGATGTTCATTTCATAGGCTATGTACAAGAGGCTAGCAAGGGCAATACCATGGTAACTAAGAATGACAATGTCATTGCGCTGAAAGCTCAGGGCTGGAATCATTTGTCGGCTGACGATAAAAAATAATCTTCTTATTCCTTATTGACGCTTTAATAAACCAGGGCGAAGACCAGCAGCATTACACTGAAAAAGGAGGCAACAATGGCTGCATTGAACTTTCGTTCAAGCCGTTTTTTGTTGAAAAGCGCATTCAGAGCCGCTATGTACACGATGAGGGCCAGAATGTAATTGATCAAAGGGTAGGCAGTTACTCTTTGAAAGCTGGCTTCTGAAGATCGCTTGTAAGCCTTGAAGCCATAAATCAGGCTGCTTTTAAGGTCTACCAGTTCCCCTGCTACCAGCTCTTTAGCCTCTTTGTCCTTTGTAAAAGTGGTGCCTGTTGTTTCTACAACCATATAGGGCAAGTGATTCGAATTGTTGGTCACCAGCCACTTGTTCTTAACCGACAAAACCACCAGCTCGTTTTCTGTATTGCTAAAAATGAAATCGATCAGGAAGGTAGAGGCGAAAATGAAGGTGATAAGGCCTACAATGGTGCATGCCCTGGCATAGTGCGCATAGTCGGTGTCTACATAGCCATGCGCAGGGTCAAATTTTGAAGAGGTGTTCCAGGCCCTTCTGCGATATTGAGAGGGATCCTGGGCGGGTGGCTGTTCCGGTGCTACCCACTCCTCCTCAGTTTCTCCCGCATCATAACGCGCGCGCTTTTCCGGGTCACTTAGCGTAGCATGGGCTTGCTGCAATTCCTGAAACTCATTGAGCGCATCGGGACTCCGGTTCACGTCAGGATGCAAAGCACGAGCCCTTTGCCGATAAGCGCGTTTGATTTCGCTGTCTGAAGCATTGCGGCTTACGCCTAAAATATCGTAATAGTCCAGGGCCATTTATGAGTAGAACGGATTAAATTAGCATTTTTAGTACAGGTATAAAACGTAAGAAGGTGGCTATTCAGTTTTACAATGGGGAATTTATGCCCCAAGAAGCAATTAAATTTTCTATTAACGATGTGGGGATCCTCAGGGGCTTCGGCATTTTCGA